>Ga0224525_1000069_pt1 | contig 54399 bp, 36 predicted proteins | sample CFST100metaG_FD_179874 | JGI IMG/M metagenome (GOLD analysis project Ga0224525, IMG submission 179874) | Peat soil microbial communities from Stordalen Mire, Sweden - C.F.S.T100 | ecosystem: Environmental > Terrestrial > Soil > Wetlands > Peat | place: Sweden: Norrbotten County, Stordalen Mire...
CGGAGTCGCGATCGATGCCGCTCTCCCCGAGATAGATGTTACCTGCGGCGTCGATCGCGACTCCGTAGGGATTTTTCATGGTCAGGCCGTCCGGTGTGCCGCTGAAGTTCGCTGGAGAAATGGCATTGTTCCCCGTAGGGTCGCCAGCATAGAGGTGCGAGAGGCTGGGGGTGAAGGCCAGGGTCTGGGCGTGTGCACGGGGCTGGCCCGCGCCCGCCAACAGCAGCACGGCCATCAGAACAAGGCAGAACGGTTGAACAAAACGGAATAATTTCTGAAAGACGTTCACGGTGTGGCTCTCCTATTGCTGGTACAGAAAGAAGTTCAGGGCGGCATGGGGATTAAGCCCGCGGTTCTGCTCGCTCAGGTCGTTGACGGTGACAAAGAGGACAAATTTGCCGTTGGGATTTCCGGCCACGGCGACACCGGTAAAGATGCAGGTTGGGTTCCCGCCGGCGTCCGTGCCGCCGTAGGACTGCTTCACGCAGCCTTTGTAGGTGTCGGGAACGGTGACGGTGACGGATTTGTAGAGGCCGTTATTCGTCCCATCCTGCGTACCGAGATCGATGATGACGTCGCTGGCGGGGGTCTGCGTAATATCGTCGTTGGGATAGGCGCCACCGGTGAGCGTGGTACCAGAGCCCCCGGAAAAGAGCACCGGCAGCGTTCCCGGAATCCCCAACTGGTCGAGCATGGGATTGTACTCGAAGCCGGCGTACTTGGCCGCCACCAGGCCGCTGGTGCTGAGCTGGCTGGAAGGCTGCACGACACCCACCAGGCCGTATGGCCCGGTCGTCGCCGGCGGAAAAGCCCAGCTCCCCGCACTTCCCTGCCCCTGGCTCATAATGAAATAGCCGGAGGAGGAGACCTGCGCGGTAATGGGCAGGTTGTTGGTCGCCGCGCTGCGCGCGATGGTGACGGCGTAACCCTCCTGGGTTGCGCCGCAAGCTCCGACGGGAAGCGCCGTGGGCTTAAGGTCCGTGCCGTCGAAGGCATACATCTTCAGATTAGAGAAGGTCCAGTCGATGCCCGATGTGCTGGCCTGCACGCTGCCCCAGGCCGCCGAATTGACCAGCGAAGCGCCATCATACTTTGCGCTACTGTCGGTATCGTCGGAGCCCAGGGAGATGAACTGGTAGGTTGTGGGGGCGGCGAGCGTCCGGCATTGGGTGTTGTCCACGCCGATGACCGGGGGCATGGTGTCGGGAATGACTGTGATGGCATACTGGCCTGTGTTGGTGTACACGCGGGGACGCACGATCAGCGTCTCGCCCGACACCTCGAGCGCATACCCGTCGCTGCCCGCCGAGCCGCCGCTGTACGGCGTAAAGACCTTGAAAGGCGAAGAAGACGCAATGGTACCCGAGGAGACGATCTGCGTCTCCATTTCTGGGTAATCGTCTGAAATATAGTAACTGGCGTTGAAGTCGACATTGGCATAACTGTAGGCATTGTTGCCGTCGTCGACCGAGAGGCTCCACACCCCGCCGTAGTTCCAGCCGCAAACCGTACAGTTTAACCCTAAATCGGTCGTCCATTGCTGACTCTGGGTGCCGACGTAGCTATGCGCCTTCGCCGTGTCGCCGGCGAGTCCCGGATTGGTGTTCGAGACGCGGCCATTGCTGCATCCGGTAGCGATCAGCATCGCCGCGCCACCTAGCAGAAATGCCAGCCGTCTTATGCTTCTGTGTGTATCCCTATTCATCTTTTTCCTCTCAAACATGGCGCCTCTCAAAATGCCAGCTTCAAGCCAAACTGGATGGTGCGCGGACGGTGGGCGTCCACAGGATGCAGAAAAGAACTGCCGGTCTGGCAATCCGTGCTGGAATCGCCCGCCGCACTGTAGCCGGAGGTTGCCGAATTGGCGTAGCAACTGATTGTGTTGTTGGCCTGGTTGCCCAGCGTGGGGTTGTAAATGCGGAACTGCGTGTGGTTGAAGACGTTGAAGGCTTCGGCGCGGAAGAGCAGCGCGGAAGAGTCGCCCAAGCGCAGAAAGTGCAGGCCGAAGCTCCTCTGCATGGCCATGTCGAAGTTCCAGCGATTGGGGTTGTTCAGCACGTTGCGCCCGGCGTTGCCGAAGGTGAGGCCGCGCGGCGCAGCGAAGGCTCCTGGATTGAGCAGCAGAGGGCCAACACTGTCGCCGGTCTTGCTGGCGTGATGGGCGTGTGGACTGCCAACCAGATCGGGATAAGAGCCGGAACCCACGCCGTTGTAGACGCCGGCGTTATCCAGCGCGGAGATGTAATGTTTGGTGTTGATTGTGCAAGCGCTATCGCCGCTTAGGCAATACGTGTAAGAACCGCCGTTGTTGACGACGGTGAACGGGATGCCGGTCTCGAAGAGCGTCAGCCCGGAGAGCTGCCAGCCGTCGAGAAGACTGCGCATCGCTTTGGAGGTCAGATAGCTCATGGCCGGACGATTGTCCGCGCGATTATCTGAGTCGGGATCGCTGTTGAGGTTCGCAAAAACGCTCTGCAATATCCGGCGCAGCGGCAGGTCGTAGATATAACTGACGTGCAGCATATGGCGCTGGTCGAAGTTGGAGCTGGCGCGGTTGGAAGCGAGATCGAAAGCGTTGACCGAGGTGGTGTCGGAGCGATCTGAAGCGTTGTCGAGCGAGTGACTATAGGTGTATGCCACGCCCAGCATCAGCGGTCCCGCAGTACGCCGCAAGAGTGCCTGGAAGGCGTTGTAGTGGGAGTTGGCAATGTTTTCGAGCGAATAGATCTGGCCCATGCCGGGCGCATATTCGCGCAGCGAGTTCGGGTCCACCAAGCCGCCAAGGCCCTTTCCGTAACAGGCCGCTCTCAGCCCCAGATAGCCGGGATCGGTGGGACCGACCACCGCCCCGCTCAGCAGGTGATACTGGCCATGAAAGTCATATTCGGCTTTGGTGTTGTTGATGCCTTGCCCCATCTCACATGAAGAGGTATCGAGCGGCTCATGCTGGCCGAACGGGTTGGTCGCCGTCGGCGTCGGAATGAGCTGATTGATCTCCCGTTCCAGCGTAAGGTGGGTTCCCTTGCCGCCGACGTAGGCAAAGCTCGCCAGCATCTGCTTGGGAAGCGCGCGCTCGATGCTCATGCTCCACTGCTGCACATAAGGCCAAACCGCCTTGGTGGGAATGGAGGTTATGTTCAAGGGAAACGCGCCTGCGCTGTTATAGGGACAGGTTGGATCGGTGTTGCCGATACAGCCCTGGCCGTAAGGCGTGAGCTGGGTCATGCTCAGCACTGGCGCGCCGCTGGCTTCGAGCGATCCGGTGTTGGCTTCATCCGCCGTGCCGTGTTCAAAAAATATGCCGTAGCCGGCGCGGATGGACATCTTTCCGCTGCCGAGCGGGTCCCAGGCGAAACCGACGCGCGGCGCGAAGTTCCACAGATGCCCTTTCATACAGCCATCGGGCACTCCATTCTTTCCGCACTGCACGATTCCGTTCAACAGCGAGGGAGTGACGCTGCCGTCCTTCTGGTAAATGGGCACGGGGTTGCCAGTCGCCACGGAGAGCAACTCGCCGGATGCAGCGCTGACCTTCACCGACTCCGCGACCGCGCGGCTGTACGCCGTCGGCACCCAATTGTAGGCTTTGCCGTTCTTCTCGTGATAGGTGCCGAAGGCGCTGACGCGCAGCCCGAGGTTCACGGTCAAACGCGAAGTCATCTTCCAATCGTCTTGGAAGTAGGGCTCGAATATCTGATAGCGCTGGTAGTATCTGCCCTGGGCGCTGTCCTGCTGATAGCTGGCGATCGCTCCCATACCGAGAAAATCCGCGAACGCGTTGCCAGTCGTGTACGACGATTGCTGGTTACTGAAGGTGATGAGTCCCTGAACGTCGCCCGTAGCGGCGCCGATGGGGCCGTTGGTCTGGTTGCGCTGAAAGATCAACCATTGCCCGCCGAACTGAAAGTTATGCATGCGCCAGACCTTGGTGACATTGTCGGAGAAGCTGTAAGTGGGAGCGGTATGCTCCCACGGCATATAACTGGTGTCGACGGAGAAGCCCGTGCCACCGTACGCGGCATTGTTGCCGCCAATCACGATGCCCGGCATCTTGGCAACGCCATCGGTCCCTTTGCCGCCAGTGGCAAAGATGTGTCCCATGCCGCAGTCTTTGCCGACATTCTGGTCGACAGGAGAGTTGTACAAACCCGAGACAGAGTTGGGCGAGCCTGGGGTTACAGCGCATGTAGCCGTATCGTCCAGAAGCTTGCTCGGCCGCTCCAGCGACACGCCGTTCGCGGGAGTGTCCTTGAGCGTGACCAACTGATCGACGTAGCTGGCCACGAACTCATTGAGCAGCGTCGAGGAGAAGGTGTGGGTGATGCGTCCAGAAAGACTGATGCCAGGGCCATACAGGCGGTTCTGAATGGTCGGAAAGCTGTTGGTCTCATAGCCGTATTGCGGCGTGTTCGTGGTGGTGCTCCACTCATCGTGAATATAGCGAAAGCTCGCCTGAGTCTTCTCGCTGAAGGTGTGATCGATGCGAAACAACTCTTCGCGATAGTAAGTGGGCAGGTATGTCTCGGTAAGATAGCAGTAGCCGGTCGTCGAAGTGCATCCGCCGTAGGAATTTGCAAGGGGGATCGCGCCACTGTTCAACAACGCTGTCGCCGTGGACGAGACTCCGATCTTATAGCCGGCGCCGGCGTAATTAGAAGCATTGCTCGGACAGTCAGCGTAAGAACCATTCACAGGGCACAAGTCGGTGAAGTCTCCGTTGCGCTCTTCCGGCGAGGGCACGGCCTGCCGATAAGGATACGGGTCGGTCTCGATGCGCGCCTCTTCAGAGAAGAAGAAGTGCGTCTTTCCCCTGCCGTTGTAGAGATGTGGAATGGACAACGGGCCGCCGATGGTGCCGCCGAAATCGCTTCTGCGGTATCGTGGCGCGCCGTTGGTGACATCGAAGTAGCCCTTGGCATTGAACATCTCGTTGCGCACAAACTCGAAGAGGTTGCCGTGATAAGAGTCCGTACCGGACTTGGTTGTCACAATGGTTGTTCCGTTGCCGGTGCTGGGATACTGCGCTCCGTAGTTCGAGGTCAGTACCTTGATCTCCTGGATCGCATCCACGCTGGGGGTGACAACAAGAGAAGTATGATCCTTGTTCACACCGGCGTTCATCGTCTCCGAGCCGTCGATCTGAAAGCTGTTGTACTCGGTACGGCCTCCATTGACGCTATAGGAAACGCTGCCTCGCAAACCGACACGCGCCTCATCCTGTTGCGTCTGGTTCGAGACGCCAGGGGCCAGCGCAATCAACTGCGTGAAGTTGCGTCCGTTAAGTTGAATAGCCTCGACTTCCTTACCGGTAATGGTGTCGTTGACTTCGGCATTTTCGGTATTGATCTGCGCGGCTGCCGATGCGCCGCCTTCGACGGTGACAGTGGATTGCTCTCCGCCAACCGAGAGTTGCACGTTGAAGATGAATGCCTGCCCCATGCCGAGTGCAACGTCATTCTTGACAGAAGCGGCGAATCCTGGAGCACGCACTTCGATGCGATAATGGCCCGCCGCGAGATAGGGCACGGTGTAATTCCCGGTTGCATCGGTCTGCGCTTCCAACTTCACCAGAGTGTCCTTGTTGACGATCTGGATCTCCGCGCCGGGAATCACCGCGTTCTGAGAATCGGTCACCTGACCGGTGAACCGCGCATTCTGCGCAAGCGCGGCAAACCCCGCAGAGAGAAAAAAGAGACAGATTATGTTACGGATCATTTTGATGAACATGCGTCGTAGCTTCCTATTCGTTTTGCGAAACCGCAGGTTTTGTACTTGAAAGGATAGGGGTATGGAGGGAGATGTTGTCGAGTATTGCCCGTAGCTGTGCAATTGACTGATTTAGTTCTGGTACGATATCCTGCGCAAACCGCGGTTGTTGGTTGTTGCCCGAAATGAGTTCGCCGCATAGAGCGACATTCGTGGCCGATGCGTCCGCCAAGTTGCCGGAAGGCGTGGCGCCGTGTTCCGGCCCGGTGACGGCCTTTATCTTGGTCAGAAGTTTCTCTTCCGCCTGTAACGCCGCAAGCATTTTTTGCCTGTGATCGCTAAGGAGTGCATCGAGAGACGCCTGGGCATTCGCACTTAATGCCTGTCTCGCCGCAAACCTTTGTAGAAGGCTGGCAATCGCTTTTCCTTCCTGGTGAATCTCCACGGAACTGTTGAAGAGTTGGTGGCCCAATTCACCGATTGCCTCGCGGTTCTGCCCCTGATGAGCGAGGTAATCCTCCAGCGGAGATACACCCGTGACGGAAGATGACTGTTTGAGGCTCGTAATCTCCGTTCCCGTGGCACGACTGTTCTCAACTTCCCGAAAGGTATAGAGAGCAGCAACGACATGAGGAACAAGATTTAGATGCGTTTCGATCTCATGCTTGCGAACCTCGGTGGCTACGATTCCGCGCACCACGATTGAGCCAGGGTTGCGAACGATTTCGATGCGCTCGCTGGTATCGGCCCCCGCTTGGCGAAGCGCAAGCTGTGCGCCAAGTTCCGCCTCATCGAGTTCCGTGTCACTGAGGTAAAGCGGAAGCAGCGGCAGAACCGAAGTCCGCACGTCACCGGAGATTCCTGGATGGAGCGCCGCCATCGGCTCAAACCAATCTTCGTTAACGGCGTTCCATGGCATCACGTCGTATTTGAGTTCCGCAATCTCGATGGTGCCCGCATCGCGCAGTTCGACCGTGCGCTCAACCGGATGAAAGTCGGTGTCGCGCACAGTAAGAGACGCCTGCGCAACCTCGCCGGTCGGCATCGTGGTGGTAAGTTTCAGAAGATGGCTTCCGGCACGTGTAATGCTGTCCTCACGCACATGCTGCCGGTCGTGCCAATCCTGATAGCTGGTAGCGGAGAGCGGCGTGTTCCAGTCAATGCCAGCCTGTGCGAGCTGGTCCTTCAACTGTGTGCCCGCCATGCTCAGAATTTGCCGCCGAGGAACACGAATTCCCTGCGCATCCCGGTAGAGCGCTCTTTCGAGCGCTCGATGCGGCGTAGCGATGCGCACCTTCTGATAGATCACACCTGGCGCGCTGTTGGAAGGCGTCATATCCCAGGTTTCCGCATGGACCAAGAATGCGTTGGCTGTCACCCTTGGCGGTTGATGAAGCCAGAGGACAAAGCACCCGAGAGAAGCCGTTGCCAGAATCAAGGCGGTTGCAAGTGTTGGGTTCATCTCAGGAAGAGATTGCTTGAGTTTGGAGCAGAAAGACCGCAGCCAATGCGCGGCGCGGGAAAGAGGTTTGTGTTCTTGGGCGGTTTTCACGGTCGGGACCGTATGCTGCGCGGGAACTCGATCTTCAGCAGAATCTTCCGCCACCTCTTCAGTGATGACCGGATCACGGTAGACGATATGGATGCTCGGCGTATCGCCCAGGAACGAGAGGGTCAGGTCAAGGCCGCGGTCATCACTGAGCGCAATATGCTCGCTTTGCTCCAGTCCCTGTTGCAACGCAGGATCAAAGACGTGGAGGTAGGCCATGCGAACGCCCTGCTCGCTCAGAACTTCAACAAAAGCAAGCTTCTCTGTCCGCCCCAACTTCAGATGAAATTCACTTAGCTCCGACGTGACCTTCTGTGAGGTTCGCACTTTACCATTCACGGCAATCTGCAAGCTCAGCGGGCGATGCTCGAAGACCTCGCGTATTTTGCGCTCAAGCCGGTTGCGAAGCTCCGCTTCCTGCGCTTTCTTGCGGCGTTTGGGACCGGAGTATGGCAACTCAACCGGGCCGGTCGAACCGCCATCCGGCCCTTGCGAATCGTCGCGCCCGATTGCATCGTCCGGAGAGCGGTCGGCAAGAAGCGGCAAGCCGAGAATTGTGTTGGCCATATCCAGGCATTTGCTGCAACTGACAAGATGAGCCAGTTCCGCAGTCGTAAATCCAACGCCCTGCGGTTCCTTGTATCGCCGTTCCAGCTCTTCCCGTCCGAAGCACTCGCCGACGCAATTCTGAAAGATGGCTTGCCGCATCTCCAGAAACAGAGTTTGCGAATCATCAGACAAGACAGAAAGGAAAGCGGTGCGTTGCCGTTCGGGGGTGAATGAACGAAGCACGTTCGGGCGTTCCAAATGAAGCCGTACTTCCTGACGCGCAATTTGCATCAGCCTGTCCACGGCCCCACGCGTAGTGCGAACTACCTGCATTACCTCACTGGGGAAATAGCCGAAGATGAAGCGCAGAATGAGAATACTTGCCGACTTTGAAGTGTTCTTGCGTTCGCACGTATACTCGCAAACCTCTTTCAAACTGGATCGCACGTACAGCAGCTTTCGACGATCCACCGAAGCGAGACCGCGCGCAATCGTATCGAAGTCCACGATGGTCAGATCGTCGATTGGGCTTCGTCCGGCCCGGCGCAAATGCGCATAATGGAGGTTGCGCAGAACAGAAAATAGATACCCATCCCGATTCTCAACCTCATCAAGGGCTGTGCCGCTTGCGCCCGCCCGCGCGAACTGAACATAGAGATCCTGAATCAGGTCTTCGGCATCTTCGCGATTATGCCCCGTCAGTTGCAGAGACCATTCCATCAGGCGGTGGTACGAAGAGAAAAACATCTCCTCGAAACCGGGACGCTTTTCGGGCTTGGGTCGGAATGGAAGCATCATCGGCTGTCTCTACATCACTTGAGTACACGAGCCGGAGTTATCTAACAAAGGCGCTTGCGCTTTTCACCATGTCTTAACAATCGGCTTCATTTCAAACGCGGCAATACGCCTCGTATGAGGAAGCCGATTGCAGGGTCTGAAGGGGATAATGCGCTGATTCTCTTGGCAGTTCGTACATGGCACAACAACAGCAGTCTCATCAAAAAAGGAATCGCTTCCAATTGCCTCTATGCACGGCCCTGAACGCCCGACATAAAGCCTGAAGGCACATCCATTGCGGCCCGTGCCGAAACGAGCTATTTATTATCCTTATTGCTAGGATGCATCCTCCATGTTGACGAGAGATGACAAGGGGGACCGTATTCCGTTCCTTTAACCCGACCGAAATATTTGCCTTCGGGAGTATCTGCTTAAGTTCTCCACCTGTATTCAGATTGGATAAAGTTGAACGAGAGTGTCGAACGCGATGCGACAGATGACTTTGGCAAGCCAGGCAGGTTTTGAGAAGTATGCGCGGAAGAGCTGTGGGAAGAGTTTTTGAACGTGATGGATGTCATGGTTCATTGGCGTGAACTGAAAGCACTGATCGAGCCGTTCTATCCCAAGGCTGGCAACGGCCGCCAACCAGCAGGTTTGTCGATCATGCTGCGCGTCTACTTTCTGCAGCTATGGTTTAACCTCTCCGATCCGGGCGCTGAAGGTGCGCTTTACGAGTCTCATGTGCTGCACCGTTTTGCGGGCGTCGGCTTGGGCCGCGCCGCCGCACCCGACGAAACCACGATTCTTCGCTTCCGTCGCCTGCTTGAGCAGCATGAACTGTGCGGGTAGATTCTGGACATGGCGAGCCATTACCTGGAGAGCAAAGGCCTGCGCATCGCGACCGGCACCATCGTCGATGCCACGATTATCGCTGCACCATCCTCAACCAAGAACAGCAGGAAAGAGCGCGATCCTGAGATGCATCAGACGCGCAAGGGCAACCCGTGGTTTTTCGGTGCCAAAGCGCACATCGGCGTCGACAGCAAGTTGGGCGTCGTGCCCTCGGTGTGCACCTCGGCAGCTTCAGTACCCACGCTCACCCAGCCCTGGTTGCGTCCTACATCATAAATTCCGTAGGGAATGATCTTGCATAACTCCTTGTCGGGGAAGTCATGCACCAAGGTCTTCTGCGGTTCTCCCTGCGGTTGCCATTCCTGGCCGCGGTTGCTAAAGTTTCCCACTAACTCCTTCTTTTTCGTGTCCACGGAAATGACCGGAAGGCCCTGCTCCAAGAAGCTCTTGATCCGGGCATTGACATACTCGAACTGAGCATTGCGGTCGGGATGCTGATTGCCTTCCAGCGTCTTGGCTTATAGCTTGCAAGCTATAAGCGCGGCCAGACGCAGCTACTCCCAGACAATCAGCGTGGGCCGCAGCAGGTACGCGCAATATCTCAGCGCATTGATCCACTTTGAGTCCGATGCCAGTTCCTCCGATGACTGCGAAACGTCCCAGTCGAATGGAGATGTTTTGCGGGTCAGCTCCCCACCGGTCAACCCGCTTTCCACTGGTTAGAAATTTGGTAGCATTTTGGTAGCAAATACCGCCGATTGGGCCGGTTTTGCCTGTTTATCCGTCTCATAAGTCTCATTAGACCAATAATATGGGATTTTACCCACAACATGGCATGGAAGAGGGCGTCGGTTCAATCCCGACCAGGTCCACCGATAAAATCAATGACTTAGAGACGGTCTTCCTTCCCGCCTTGGTAGCATTTTGGTAGCAAATTCCAAAACCTTGCCGCGAACAGGATGCGTGATTCCTGGTTTCTTCCTCTCCGAAGAGGCTATTTGCTCGTCCCCTTCTTTCAATACCGCTACCCCTGCCGAAAAGTTTTTGCCGCCTTGCATGCCCATGGTTCCGTCCGGGTGTTGGCCCGTGGTGCTGGTCGCCCTCAACTCTTCATGGATCGAGGTCACCGTGGAGCACACGCCCTATCGCTCAACTAGTCCATGCATTTACTTGTCGCTGCCCTTGGCCGCCGGCGTGAATTTCCGTATGATGAATTCTTGTGTAAAGTCACTGACCATGCGCTCTACGGTACCAGTGGCAAAGTTTCCGAAGACGAGACCTGCGCCGCGGTTCGATTGCGGATAGTATGTGTTCGAGAGGGCGCTTGATGCCATATCCCCTCCCAAACTCGAGTAGTTCGGCTGCAAGCGTCCATTGTCACCCTTGCAGATGAAAGGGCTGGAAAGCGCATGGCGTAGGCGCGAGTTCGTTGTGCCCGTACCCTGATAAAAATAACGTGGATCCTGATGCAGAAGCGATGGTAGAACGGCTCCGCCAATCAGAATATCGGAAAAACTATCCGCAGAGATTGCGCCTACCCGTTGGCCGTACCCTTTGGCTCCTTGCGCGTAATCAGGAGTATTTGCAGCCTGCTTGACGCTGGCCATGAATAGCACACCTGCCATGCTGACCGGGTCGGTTGACACACGCAGCGCAAGTTTGAATTTCAATTTTGTCGTAAGCGGCACTGCATTCTTGGAATCGTAGACCACGTAAAAGTTGGGGATAAACCCGAAAACGCGCTGTTGTTCCTCAATGTGAACCTGCTCGACAGCGATTTGATCTGTTGAGCCATAAACTGTAACCGATGTCTGCTCACCTTCGATCTTGAGCTCAACGCTCTTTAGAAACACATATTGCCCCGGCGCAAGGACAATCTCAGCAGAGGTCCAGGTTACAAAACCTTCGTGGCTGACAGCAATCCGGTATGACGCATTTCCTCGAAGGCCTTCGAACGCGAACCCGCCAGTATCGTTTGCCACCGCTTGACGATGATCCGCGGGGAGTGATCCTTCCAGCGTGACAACAGCACCGGGAACTACATCTCCGTATGCATCGGATACGGTGCCGCTCATGCTTCCGGTCTCCTGCCGCGAGGCAATCGAATAAGACGGCTGAACGCTCTGGCTTGGTTGGTCTGTAGTTCGTTCCGCATAAGATTCCGCTGGAGCAAGTTGCGGCCTGGGTGCCTCGGGGAGCGAGGCTGAGGCAGTGAGCACGTTCGATTGCTGAGCCAGCAGTTGAACTGGCAACAGAGACAAGGTAATGATAGCGGCTAAAGATACAGCAAGGCGGTTCAAATTCAAATGCATTCATTCACCTGTGGCCGGACCGTTGAATGGGCCGACGGATTGCGATGCCTCCTCACGGTGAACAGACCAAAGCTGGCAAAAAGCAACATGGCCGTAACCTCCGTAATGAGGAAAAGCGGTTTGGGCGGTGCGGGGACCGACACCCCCGGAAGACTGAGTAATATTTCTTTGAAGCTGTTCTCTTGGAAGCGCCGTTCCTCTGCCGCATGAAGCATGACCTCCATGCGGTTCGTATGAGTGGTTGATCGCTAGTGAACTGGCGGGCTATCACTCTTTCCCAGCTCATTCTTCCGCATCATGAAGGAAAGGAAGACCATGAGCGCCGATCCGATGCCGAGTATCCAGTAAACATCGACATAGGAAAGAGCTGTGGCCTGAGCTTGAAGCATGGAATAGAGCCTGGCGACTGCTTGCCGGTGGGCTGCATGAGCACCGAGACCGGCGCTGGAAAGTTTCGATCCAAGGGCGGCGGCCGTGACCTGGAACTGCCAGGAAGAAGTGTGCTCCGAAAGAATGGCTTGATGAAACTGTGTGCGCCGCGCAATCAGCGTGGTGACAGTTGAAGTGCCGATGCTTTGGCCGATATTGCGCATGAAGTTCATGATGCCGGAAGCAGCATTGTTCTTCTCCGCCGCGAGACCTACATATCCGGCGAGAGTAATCGGGATAAAGAGGAAGCCAATCGGAACCGACTGTAGTATTCGCAACCAGGATGCGACACCAAAGCTCATGGTCAGGCTGTTCTCTCTGGAGAGAATAAACAGGCTGGCCGCCATGGTAATCCATCCAAAAGCGATCAGATAGCGTGCCTGGATGAAGGTGGTGAATTTACCGATGAACGGTATCGTAAACAGCATCACCACCGCCCCGCTTGTAAGCACCATCCCCGCCTGCTGCGCTGTGTATCCCATGAGAGTCTGTAGAAACTGGGGTATCAGTACCGTCGAAGACATCAGAATTATGCCGAGCATCAGAAACATAACGTTGCCGATGGCAAAGTTGAAGTTCTTGAAGAGGCGCACCTCGACAATGGGTTCCTTATGATGCCACTCCCAAATCACCAGCGAGACGAAGCTGACGACGGACACAATCACCAGAGTGGTAATGAAGTGCGATCCGAACCAGTCGTCTTCCTGCCCCTTATCGAGCAGGATCTGTAGAGCGCTTACGCCCAGGACCAGGAACGAGAATCCGATGGCATCGAAGCTGGCAAGTCCTCTCTTCAGTTCTTTCAGATACGGTGGGTCTTCGAGCAGCATATAGACCAGCACCAAAGTCAATATGCCGACGGGAATATTAATGAAGAAGATCCATCGCCAAGAGAAACTGTCCGTAATCCATCCGCCCAGCGTGGGGCCAATGGCCGGAGCGCAAACGGCGGTGACGCCATAGAGCGAGAAGGCCAGACCGCGTTTTTCAGGAGGAAACGAGTCGGCTAGCACGGCTTGCGCCATGGGCTGCAATCCTCCTCCGAATGCGCCCTGTAAGATGCGCGACAGCAACAGGAAGCCGAGGCTAGACGAGATTCCGCACAGAAACGAGCTGAAAGTGAACATGGCGATGCAAATCATGAATAGCCGCTTGCGCCCAAACACGCTGACTAGCCATCCGCTTGCGGGCAAGATGATTGCGTTGGCAACCAAATAGCTGGTCAGGACCCAGGTGCTTTCATTATTGCTGGCGCCCAGATCCCCGGCCATGTGAGGCAAGGCCACGTTGGCGACACTCGAATCGAGCACCTCCATGAAGGCCGCCAGAGCCACCACAACTCCAATGATCCAGGGATTGACGCGAGGTTTCCAGGCGGTTTGCTCCGCAGTGTAAACTGCTTCGTCGTTCATCGCACCCTCGCGCTCGTCTCGACGCTCATGCCTGGCCGCAACAATCCGTCGGCGTTGAAGCCGCCGTTCGGATCGCGATCGAAATCAACGCGTACCGGGACGCGCTGCACCACCTTCACGTAGTTACCTGTGGCGTTCTCAGGAGGCAGAAGACTGAAGACCGATCCCGTACCGCCGCCCAGATTGCTGAGGTGTCCCTTCCATGTGTGGCCGTATGCATCGACCTTGATTTCGACTTCCTGGCCTGCGCGCATATGGGCAAGTTGAGTTTCCTTGAAGTTCGCTGTAACCCAGATATCATCCAGGGGAATCACCGAGAACAACTCCTGGCCAATGCTGACGTTCTGCTGCGCTTCCACTGACTTCTTTCCGACGATGCCTGTGACGGGAGAACGCACCACCGTATAACTCAGGTTGAGCTGTGCCTGATCGAGTTCCGCCGCGCGCTCTCGCGTTTGGGCATCGGCCGATTCCGCCTTGGCGTGGGTGGTGGAAACCTGTTCCGGTGCGGTCTTCGCGCTGCGCAAATCAGCCTGCGCCTGCAGTAGCTTGCCCTGCGCCTGACGAACGTTCTGTTCGGCAGCCTGCGCGCCGGCCTTGGCCGATGCGACAGCGGCTCGATTTGCTTTGGCCGCCGCTACCGCTTGGTCGTATTGCTGACGGGAAATGTCTTCCTTGGCCACCAGCGTTTTGTAACGAACCAGATCGGCATCCGACTTTGCGGCATTGGCTTCGGCTTCTTCCAGCGTGGCCTGGTCCGACTCCAGATTCCGTTCAGCGGCTTTGATGCCTGCATCGGCATTGATCACGCCGACCCTTGCGGAATCGAGATTGCCGCCGGTCGTGGCGGAGGTGATGGGAACATTCAAGTGGGAACTTGCGGCGTTGGCTTCTGCATCCGCTAACCTTGCCCGAGCTTGCGCTTCGGTGATCTTATAGTCCGCGGGATCGATGACCGCCAGTATGTCGCCAGCATGGACAAACTGACCCTGCTGCACACGCACTTCCATCACTTGTCCGTTAATGCGGGAACTCAGCGGCATGATGTGGCCTTCGATCTGCGCATCGTCGGTACTTTCGTGCAGATAGGCGCTGAGAAGAAACTTGCCGCCAACTGCCAGAGCAATGGCAAGGACGAGCAATCCCGCAACAATTGTCCCGGAATGGCTGCGCAATACGTTCTTTGCACGATCCATTTTCGATAACTGGTCCGGCGCGGCAAGCAGTTCTTCTTCAAGCACAGCTGTGGAATTATATTGGCTGTTCGACATTACTTTCCTCCCAAGTACTGGTCGTAGCTGGTTCGCGCCACGCCGAGAGCGCGGGCCAACGCAAGTTTGGCGAGATTGTGGTTATAGGCGCTGGTGATGAGCTGATCATTGGCGCTGGCCAGCGACTGTTCTGCTTGTACGACTTCAACGCTATCGGTCACTCCGGAAGTGAAACGATCCCTGGAGCGCGCGAGGTTTTCGTTGGCCAGCGACACGTTGTGCTCTGCCACCTCAACCTGCTCTTTGGCCGCACCGAGATTCAGATACGCGGCGCGCACGTCGTAATCGATTTGACCTCGAATGTTTTCGCTTTCCGCCTTCCGCTGCCGCAGAGTTGCGTCTGCTTGTGTGATTTCGCCCTTGACGCGGCCGCCAGTAAAGAGAGGAACACTGACTCCGGCCTGGAAGCCAAAAGTCCCGTGCGAGTGGCCGAATGTAGTTCCCGTATCTGCGTAGTTCCCCGATGTGGACAAGACCGGCAGACGCTCACTCTTTGTAGCCGAGAGACTTCGTTCCGCCGCTTTTTCGGAGTTAAGGGCGGCCGCATAATCGCTACGTGAGACGTAAGCCGACTTCAGGGCATCGTCGAGCGTGGGCGGGTTAATGGCCGCATATGGAAGCGTGTCAGCCGCCGTGAAGTTTTGGCCCAGAGGAAGCCCGATGGCGCGGGCCAGCGTGAGCTTGGCAATCGCCAAATCGTTGCGGTCAACGATCAGGTTGTATTGCTCAGTGCGAAGCTGAACCTCAGTGCGCGTGGCATCAATGCGCGGGCGTGTGCCCGCTTCATAACCGGCAACGGCCTGATCGTTGAGCGCCTTGGCGTTGCGCACCTGAGCCTCCTGCACCTCAATGCGCGAGGTTGCTTGCAGCACTTGCAGATAGGCATTGCCAACTGTCAACGTGACCACGTCGAGCGTGTCCTTGTAATCCAGTTGAGACGCTTGTTCAGCATTGCGGGCCGCACGCAGGCGCTGAACAGCTTCCACGCTGAAGAGGGTTTGGCTGGCGCTCAGGCCAGCGGTAGTGTAACTGTAAGGGCCGATAATACCGGGGATGCTCGGCAGTTTGAGGCCAAGCGTCGCCATGCTGGTCTGATCGACATTTTCTTGGGCGCTCGCGCTCACTTGTGGAAGCAGGCGGCTCAACGCTAGAAGGCGTTGGCCGCGTGCGCTGCGGCTATTCTCTCCGCTCTCCACGGCTCCCAGGTTGTATCGCAAGGCCATGTTGATGGAATCCCGCAAAGTCAGGTGCAGTTCTTCGCCGGTCGCCAAGCCACTCGGCACGCTGCCCGAGATGAGGGACGATGTGGCAGAGGAACCGCCTGACGCCGCCTGAGCGCTGGCGCTGACTGCGACAAGAAGCAGCAAAGCCGAGGTCAGCATTGCAGCCAAGCGGCGCTTCTGTGGCCAGTGGCGGTGCACGGATCGAACCACCCCGACCGCGATGATGACGCAGCCAAGCACAACCAGCAAAGCAAGGCCCAGATGCAAACCATAAGTGGGAACCCGCTGCGACTGACTACTGAAGATAAATCCAGCCACGATGTAGATTCCTGCCCAGATTGCCGCGGCGAAACCATCAAAGAATACGAAGCGTACGCGTGTCATCCCCGACATTCCGGCCAGCGGAGAAACCAGGCTGGGCCCAGGAACAAACTTGGAAATCAGCAGAACGCCCACCCCATGACGCTCGAAGGCTCCCATGGCGCAGTGCAAGCGATTCTCCGACTGCGGCGACCGTTCAGCACCGCTGATGAGTTTCACTCGACGACGACGTCCCACCTGATACCAAAAGCCATCCGCTATGAGACAGGCGATGATTGCCACGGCCACCGATTCGACCAGACTTCCTCGCCCCAGGTTCGCCAGCGATCCGGCCGCCAGCAACACTGGGACATCGGGCACAGGAAGTCCGCCTTGCCCGACCAGCACAGAAATGAATAGCAACGCGACACCATGATTCGAGAGAAACTGGAGGATCTGATTGAGTACCACTAGCCCACCGCCATTCTTGATAGTTCATCCACCGGCTGGACACTTGTCCTGCCAAGATCTGCAATTTGTTGTGAAGCTTGCACTCGCGCTTGGTCTACCTCAAGTACCGTGCAGCCAAGCAGAGCCGCGCACTCTCGATCTTCATAGCCCTCAAGAACGGAGATGACGAATACAAACCTCTCGAAATTTCCGAGTGCAAGAACCCCATTCCACGCTGCATCCTGATCCAGCTTCCGTTCGCTATGGACAATTGCGGACGGTGATTGATGTGTTAATTCGTTTTGAAAACCAGGACGCGGCGCGATCATTCGGATCGCGTTCTGGATGATGATCCGCCGAGCCCAGGAGCGGGCCCACTGCTGAAACACAGCGCTGCCCTGTGCGCAGTCTTCAATGCCGGAAACAAAGCACTGTTTCGCTTTTTCATGACTTGCCGTCAATAGAAATGCAAGCAAATACAAGCTTGTCATCTCTTCCGTGAAGAGTTTGCGAAAGTCGTCGGCCGTCGCGTATTCGCCTTTGACTTGTTTGCTGTGCCGAGGTATGAGTCCGATGCTCATATTGATTCCTTTCCCCGATTCGTTTCGGAGTGCGCGGAAATGCTTGCAAGTTTCATACTCTCCTTGTTCTTGCGCGCCAGTTGCTGGAGCAGGTATTTCGTGAGCACGCCACACGAGGAGAAGCTGGTGCCCTCCTGTACCAGTTCCGAAAGCGCGCTCTCGCCTTCGTCGTCGATCCTGGTTACGTTCTTCAAGTCGAGAACCAGCTTGCGGCCCTGCAAATCTGTTTTGGCCGCCTGCCATGAGTTCCGCAGTTCCGCCATCCACGGCTCGATGAGTGTGCCCTCGATGACCACACGGCGCTGGGTTCGGCTGTCAATGACTGAAATCTTTAACATCGTGTGTTCCCTTCGACAATGAGAGAGAAGCAACACGAGGGCCAAAGTCGATATCTATGTAAGTTGTTGATATGAATATGTGTCGATGTGTCGAAGTTCTTGGAGTGTTGAAACTGTCGAATTCTATATCAACACTTATCGCACCCCCTTGAGCGGGTCCGATAAGTGTGAAAGAACGAGGGCAAACAGGGGGAGGGCACAGGCTTTGAGGCTTATGCTTCCCCACTCAGCGACAGACAGAAGTCACACGGTGGAGCGCGGAACGATTGTAGGATCCATTTGTGGAATTACGGATTTACGGAAGACTCCAGTTTAGGAGGAGAACTGCCTCGGATCGATGCCGAGCTTCTTCATGCGCGAAATCAGCGTGGTGCGGTTGAGGCCCGCACGGGCCGCTGCGCCGTCAGGACCGCCGACGCGACCCTTGGTTTCACGCAGGATACCGGTGATCTCCTGACGCTGTTTCTCGTCTTCCTCTCTGCTGCGGCTTGTCGAGATTCCCTTGTTCAACTCGCCAATGGTTTCGCGCACAATGCGGGCGATCTCTTCCCGATTCTGCGACGCGGCACGGCCAACCAGCGGCACCTTTGGGACGCGGCGGACTTCACCGAGGGGTACTTCCAGAGCCTTGCCTCGCGTCAGGATCACCGAGCGCTCGATGAAATTCTCCAGTTCCCGGATGTTTCCCAGCCACTCCCAACTGCTCAGCTTTTTCAGCGCCGCCGAGGGAATCGTATCGATCTGCTTCTGCATCTGCCGGGCGAACTTCTCAACGAAATAGCGTACCAAAAGGGGAATGTCATCCCGTCGTTCGCGCAAGGGAGGAATACGAATGGGAAATACATTGAGGCGATAAAATAGGTCGCTGCGAAACTCCCGAGCTGCGATCATCGCTTCCAGGTCGCGATTGGTGGCAGCTACCAGCCGCACGTTCACCTTACGGGTGTGTGTGCTTCCCAGGCGCTCAAACTCCCGCTCCTGCAATACACGCAAGAGCTTGGGCTGCATTTCCAGAGGAATGTCACCAACCTCGTCCAAAAACAAGGTGCCCTGGTCGGCCAGTTCCAGCCGTCCGATCTTCTGGCTGATGGCTCCAGTAAACGCTCCTTTTTCGTGCCCGAACAATTCGCTTTCAAGCAGACCCGCCGGAATAGCGGCACAGTTGATACGGACGAACGTGCGGTCCTTACGCTGGCTGTGATCGTGAATAGCGCGAGCGATCAGTTCCTTTCCCGTCCCTGTTTCGCCCAGCAGCAGTACTGTAGAGTCACTCGGCGCAACCGTTTCCACCATCTCCAACACGTGCTGCAGCGGCGCACTCTTGCCGATAATCTGCTCAAAGTTCTTGTCGATGCGAATCTCTTCTTCCAGATAGAGTTTTTCTTGCGCCAGCTTGTCTTTCAAATTGGCGATCTCGCGATAGGCGAGCGCGTTCTCGACGGCGACTGCAAGCTGGTTGCCAACCTGCATGAGAAACTCGGCATCCTCTTCTTTGAATAAATCCTCCACCCGCCTGCAAAGGGCAAGGATGCCGAGTGCTCGTCCATGGCTGACCAGAGGAACAAGACAAGATGACTTAATTCCTTCGGCAACAGCCCGTTGGTACATCATTGACTCCGGGGAGGGCGGAGTAAGACTGTTCATAATAACCGGTCGAAGCGTTTCAAGAGCTGTAGCCGCCGGTCCCTCAACAGGAGACGTAGCTTCTTCCTGAAGAAACCCCAGACTGTCCGGGGAATCGATCGCATAAATTCGGAATTGGTTGCTTGCGGAGTCGAGCAAGGACACGCCAGCCATATCGCAGTCCATTGTCTGGCGAACGCTTGCTGAGATTGTCCTGAGCAACTCGCGCAAATCCAGACTGGACGCCACCCGATTCGTCAACTCCAGCAGGAGTTTCTGGCGGGTGTTCTGGAGTTCCAGTTCCGCCTGTGCCCGGCAGGAGGCCTCGTAATTGAACGCATTGCCTAAAGCAAAGGCCAGTCCTTCGGCCAAAAACGAGAGAAAGTGGATTTCTTCTTCGGAGTATTCCTGCGGTTGCCGGTTGGCGACAAAGAGGGTTCCAAGAGGGCGCTGCGGCGTGGTGAGCGGAAGCGCGCAAATTGAGCGAATCTCGATACCGTCCTCTCGCAGCCCATCCCGCAGCCACGAAAAGCGATCGTCCGCATCCCAATCGGCAATGGTGAGCCGCTGCTGGTGTCGGTGGACCCACCAGGCTGGAGTCTCTCCCATGCGCGTATCCAGCCATGGCCTCTGGCCCATGTCCATGCAGCGCCAGAGTACCTCGTCTGTGTCTTGCGCGTAGACGAGCACCTCAAAGAAATCGAAATCAAGCAGGGAATGAAGCTCACTCGCCAGTTTTTGCGCTATGTCTTTCGGAGTTTGCGGAGCCTGAGACGCTGACATGCGCAACAGCGCTTCGTAACGCTTCACGACCGTTTCAATTGTCGGCTTTGACACATGGCGCATTGTTTGGCTACCTGACCTAATTTTATGATATCCCTGCCCTCCAAAAAGGGAGCCGTTACACTGTCACCTAGATATATGCGGACATGGCGGTCCAATGCGTGGCAAGAAAGTGGTGGAAAGGAAAGAGAAGCCCGGTAGTGCTTGCGACAAGGGAGCACTTAAGAAAGACGAGGGGCCACCTCTTGTACTATTTCTCTTTCATAGTCTGTTTACAATCTTTATACCTGATTTTCCGCGGTCATCAAGGTAATTATTTACAGATGCTTGTTGGAAACGGTAATTCTGTGGAATGAAATAGAGAAAACCGTATCCGAGCGATATAAGCCCTGAGCAGTTCGCTCAGATTTGTCCGTTGCTGGAATCGGTGCGCAAGCGCACACTACGGTGGATGTATACGAGGTATTCAACGCGCTCTTGTATCTTCTCAAGAGCGGCTGCCAGTGGCGCATGCTTCCCGAGGGCTTTCCCAAGTGGTGTACTGTATATTCATATTTCGCCAAGTGGAGAGAGCCCGATCAGGATGAAATCAGCGCCTTGGAACGGGCCTTAAAAAAATCGGTTGGCGAGGCCCGCGAGAAACTGGGGCGCAAGGCCACCGCCAGCTTCATTATTGTTGACGCGCAAAGCGTCAAGAACACCGACACTGCTGAAGAGAAAGGATACGATGCTGGCAAAAAGGTTCCGGCATCAAGCGACATATTGCAGTGGACATGCAGGGCTTGCCCCACGCCGTCGCTGTGACCCGGCCGATATAACGGACCGCAACGGCGCTTTGGCCAGCATGGACCGGTGCAAGCCGAATCCGGAGTCGATGGAAAGCGTGCTGGTCGATGGTGGTTACAGGGGCAAACCATTTGCAGACGGCGTGATGAAGCGCTTGAAGGCAACGGTGCAAGTGGTCAAGCGCAATGAACTGCACACCTTTGTGGTACTGCCCAAACGCTAGGTCGTTGAACGCTGCTTCGGATAGCTGGAAAAGTGCCGAAGGCTGTGGAAAAACTGCGAACGCAAACTCAATACCAGCTTGCAGTTTGTTCACCTCGCCTTCCTCGTTCTCCTACTCAGACGAACGCTCCAGACAACCCCTACTGCCATGCAGCCCTGCAGTTCTCCATATCAGTCATTTTTGTGACTGACATCCATAAGCCTGTCGTCTGCGGGCCTTTGCGGAGCATGAAAGCTGTTCATAGCGGTTGCTAGGATTTCTACCGATGCATTCCAATTCTCAGCGATTCGTTAGTATTCCAATTTACGTCACAGCTTTCACGGCGATAACATGGGTTCAAATCCCATCGGGGACGCCAAATAGAATCATCTACTTAGCTCAAATTCCCCGCTTTCGCCGCGGAGCATTTAAGCCCCGATTTTGCACTCCATTTGGGGCATTTCAGGCCGAATCATCTCCATCACCTTATGCTGTGCCGCACGCTTGGCGGGCATTTGCGCTTGCGCGTAAATGTCCATGGTCACTTTCACCGAGCTATGCCGCAGCAACTCCTGCACCACCTTGACATCTTCACGGTTCGCCTGCAAAAGCGTCGTGTAGGTGCGCCGGAAGGTATGCCAGGAAACCCGCTTGTCGATGCCGAGCCGCTTGATCACCGGCTGGATGTGGTAACGCATGATGGTCGACAACCAAAGCGGCTGCTTCCCGCGTTTCTCTCCAGCCCATCTGCTGTTGGAGGCGAAGACCCAATCCTCCGGTTCGCAGTACGGGGTCAGACGATACCACTCTTGCAGATCCGGCACCGTGTACTCGTCCATGGGCACAGGTTTCTGCTCCGCACAGGCCAACGCTCAGTACACGGAATGATGGCATGGACACAATCCCACATGATATGGGTACAACAGATTCGTTTGCGCAAATGGCGCAGGAGGCGACGAAGCTGGACCATCTGCATGAAGTCGAGCATCTGGGGGCAGCGCGCAACGCGGCTGAAGCAGGCCATTGTGGAGACGATCAAGTTGGCCTTGCCCCAGATACAAGAGGCGGGCAAGAGCTTACAAGCATTGCGCGGTATCGCGCAGATTTCGGCTGTAACCATTGCTGCGGAGTTAGGCAATACCTCTGGTAAGGATCGCAGTTGCAATCGGCGTTTTTCAGGACCTATCTTGCAGCCAGCTTATTTGCAGCCACATCCCCGGATGCCAGCCAAAAAAATTGGCTTCAGAGGTCCTGTCAAAGAGGCGAAGCCAGCTAAAGAGGCTGTCAGTGAGCAAGCGGCGAAACAACTCTTTGACAAGCTGGCGTAACTTTCAGGCGTTCGCTATGAGGTGTGAAACCATTTGCGAGAACCGCTGAGATGCTCATGAAAACGGCAACGCGAACACCCACCAACACTCGGGTATCCTACCTAGAGCATTTCTCCTGTAAGTGTGGAGTCTTTGAAGTCGTGCAAGATGGCTTTTTCTTGAGAAAAAAGCCACTCGGCAGCCGTGGTTTCCCTCTATAGCAACAGGAGAAATGCTCTGGCGCCAGAAAAGGGGGAGTGTCAATAGGGTAGTCAGGAGTTTGCTAGCTGGTTAATATCTTTAACCTCCAGAATCTGCCTCGGGTAGCCACGCAGAATGCACTTGATCATTGCGAGGCCGAGTTCCTGCATGGTGCTGACGTAGTTGGGAAATAGCTTGTCGAGAATGGGGTAGAGCAAGGTGATGAGCTTGTAATAGCCCTTCACGTTGCGCTGCGTCGGAAAAGGTTTCATGAAGCCGGGGCGGAAGCTGTAGACGTGCTGAAAAGGCAAGCGCATTATGTCGTTTTCTGTGCGGCCTTTAACACGAGCCCACATAACACGACCCTTTTCGGTGCTGTCGGCCAGGTAACCGGAAACGAAAATAAAGATCATTTGAGGATTGAGGGCGACGAGCACCTCGGCGAAGTGCATGGTGATGTCGTGAGTGATATGAGTGTAGTCAGCCTCGTTCATACCAGCGGAGCTGATGCCCGCGCAGTAGAGGCAGGCATCGTAGCCGGTAAGCTGGGTAGTGACGTTCTCGAGGTGCATGAAGTCGGGGACGAGAAGTTCTTTAAGCTTCGGGTGGACCAAGGTGGAGGGCCTGCGGCTGACCATAAGAATCTGACTAACGGCAGGGTGTTCGAGTGCTTCCAAGAGCACACCTTCGCCGACTAAGCCAGTGGCTCCGGTGAGGATGAGCTTGAGGGTTGCGGTTTCGTTGAGCATGGACGGCTCCTGTTTGCATCGTAACCCGTTGGACGGGTCGGTGTTCAGAGAGTGCGAAGAGACACCCGGTTGGAAGCCATGCCTGGATTGCTCCACTTTTGAACCGTTGAGATCTGGGTCATTTTCGTACGATCAGACGGCTTTATTCTGCGGCTGAGCCACGCACCGATTGAGCAAGCTGTCCTTGAAAACTCGAGAACGGCTATGCAAGAGAAATGGTAACGGTAGGTCGCCCAGCATCCGGGTTTCCGGTGAACTGTCGGCCCAGCCCGATTCCCTGCCGGATCGGCGTTTTCGGGGAGTGATCGAGCGAACTACACCTAACCAATGCTGGATGAGTGGCTTGGCTTGTAGGCGTAACCCCAGAATTTCTAGGAAGCGAATCGGCGGAGCCTTGGCGACTTTGTCAGGAGTAATATTTTCACTACGTGAGCTTTCGTCTTTCCCCGGTCCCCAATTGCGAGGGACCGGGGCCACCCGCCGCCTTAGAGCAGCCCGAACTGATGCTCGCTGACCTGTTTCTACCGTAGCGGGAGATGGCCGTCCATGACTAAGCACCCAATGAGAAGCGTCGAGACCGACATCCTGCGTATCGCCTATATCGAATATGGGCCAACTGATGGCTGGCCGGTTATCCTGTCGCACGGCTTCCCCTATGACGTGCATGCCTTTGATGAAGTCGCTCCGATCCTGGCGGCAGCAGGAGCGAGGGTCATCACCCCATACACTCGCGGGTTCGGCGCAACCCGCTTCGTCTCGAACAGCGCCATGCGAAGCGGACAGCAAGCTGCCCGTGGCCAAGACATCATCCAGCTTGCTGACGCTTTAGGGCTGGAACGCCCGATCCTCGGTGGCTTCGACTGGGGCGGCAACGCCTCCTGTGTGGCGGCAGCGCTGTGGCCGAAACTCATTGGCGGACTTGTATCGTATGCCGGTTACGACGTGATCGATGTGAGTCAACAGCGGCATCCGGTTGAACCATCACTGGAGCGGGTCTTCTGGTATCAATATCTCTTCCAGACCGAACGGGGGCGCGAATGCCTGACACAATATCGGCGCGAGCTGTGCCGGATGCTATGGACCGAATGGTCCCCCAACTGGCAATTCGAGGAAGCGACGTTCGCTCAGTCCGCGGTCGCTTTCGAGAATCCCGATTTCGTGGAGGTCGTGATCCATTGTTATCGCAGCGTGTTTGGGCTCGAGGCGGGCGACCCTGCACTGGAACCGCTCGAAAACCAGCTGGCGCAGAAGCCCACAATTAAGGTGCCGACAGTGACACTCGATGGCGCGAACGACCCGCTGAAGCCTGGTGGGACGGGAGACCACGCCCGCATGTTTGTCGGGTTGCATGAACACCGCGTCGTCGATGCCGGGCATAATCTTCCGCAGCAGGCACCCCAGGCCTTCGCCGACGCGGTGCTCAAGGTTCGTGATTGGTTCCTTTTGGAATGTCAAACCGATGGTGAACTCGCGCAGCGATAGCGGTTTGCGTGCCATCAGCGAGGACGAGCCCAGATTACATGACGGCTTTGATCGCTTTTGTGATCAGTCCGGCAAACGCGCTCGTCACCAGGAGTAAGTCTGGATTGACGCGAAATCGTTAATTCACTCGTTGAAGGCAAATTAGTAATTTAGAGTCGCCATGGCAACTGGAATTCCGTACCCAGCCGCCGGATGGGCCTTCGCGGGTACTCCCGGAGCCTGGGGCGTATTTCAGGACCGATCCAGATTCCATGCCATAAGCCGAACTGGATGAGCGCATTGGCCTGTATGCGCCAGTTGAAGTTGCATGCTTCGCGCGAGCATGAGAAGAAGTGGCTTGCAGGTATAAATCGTCACTCAACCGCTACTGCCATCTTGCAGTGATCACTCGGCTTCCAGTGAAGCGCTCTCAGTTGCGACGCTAGCGAACCGGCGTGCCTTGATGTCGCGCATGGGCGGCTGGCCGAAGAACCGGCTGTACTCCCGGCTGAACTGGCTGGGGCTTTCATAGCCGACCTCGAAGGCCGCGCTGGCCGCGTCCAGGCCATCCAGGAACATGCGCACGCGCGCCGTGTGCAGCCGAAGCTGCTTCTGATATTGCAGCGGGCTCATCGCCGTCAGAGAGCGGAAATGATGGTGGAAAGTTGAAATGCCCATCTGCGCGACAGACGCCAGTTTCTCGATGCGCAAGGGCTTGGCGTAGTTTCCCCTCAGCCACTCGACGGCCCTGGCTGTCCGGTTGCTCTGCCCGCCCAGCGTGGCGATGGCGCGCAGATGCTTGCCAACCGGCGAGCGCAACAGGCGGTAGATGATTTCCCGCTGAATCAGATTGCTGAGAAATGGATTATTCTGCGACGCGTCAAGCAGATCGAGCAATCGGGAGCACGCGTCGAGCAGTTCGGCCGTAGTCTTTCCGACAGCCATGCCGCGTGCGCCGGAAACCGCCTCGGTTCCATGAAACTCCTCCTGGCTGAGAATCTCCCGGACTGTTGGCATTTCGAGCTTGAGCAGCAGGGCCAGGATCGGCGCTTCCCTAGATGCCTTGGTCACCTGGCTGATTACCGGCATGTCGATTGAGGTGAGCAGGAATGTGGTTTCGTCGCACAGGAGCGTTGCCCCGCCAACGTTAATGCGCTTTTCTCCCTGAACAAAGACAATCAGCTCGGGCATGTAAGCCGCGGAAGCGCACTCCGTCGGAGTGCTTTTGCGGTAAAGGCTCAGGCCCGGAACGCTGGTTGCCTCTTTGCCGTCGGAGTGAATGTGGGCCGCGATTTTGCGCGCCAGCGCGGCTCGCATCGCAACCGCCTGGGTCTGGGATTCTCCGTTTGCATTCTTCTGTTTTGCCATTGGAAGCTCGCCTGACTCCCTCATTTTCAGCCTACCGTTGATTCAGTCGGCATTGCACAGAAAACTTGTCTATCGACAGAAATAGGCAATCAATCGGAAGAATCGGGATACCGCTTCAGGAATACCCCGGCCTATTCTCTGGATTGTGAGAGGAAGTGCGGGGCAAGGCCACTGGCGCCTGCCGCACGATTGCCCGGCTGAGCGGCCCGCAGAAGATGGTTCTCAAACCCAAAGCAGCGCGGACTCAGCTTTGGTCATCTAAAGGACAGCACGCAAACTCCGTTTCAAACATTGGCCGAAAAGGCCAGGAGGTTACTTGATGTACAACGTCAAAGCCTATTCCGCCGCCAGCGCGACTTCGCGGCTTGCTTCCACCAAGATCGTGCGGCGCGATCCGACCGAAACCGACGTGCAGATCGAAATCCTCTTCTGCGGCATCTGCCACTCCGATCTTCACCAGGTTCGCAACCAGTGGAGCGACTTTATGCCCACCGTCTACCCCTGCGTGCCCGGCCATGAGATCGTCGGCCGCGTCATCAAGACCGGCTCCGCGGTTTCCAAGTTTAAGACCGGCGATCTCGTTGGCGTTGGCTGCCTGGTTGACTCCGACGGCGACTGCCCCGCGTGCAAGGCCGGACTGGAACAGTTCTGTCCGAACCTAACCCCCACCTACAACCTGCCCGACAAGCACCTGGGAGGGGTCACCTACGGCGGCTATTCCGAGAGCATCGTCGTTGAACAGCGATTTGTTCTTCATGTGCCCGCGAACCTCAACCCCGCCGGAGCCGCGCCGCTGCTCTGCGCCGGAATCACCACGTACTCGCCCCTGCGCCACTGGGGCGTCGCTAAGGGCAAGAAAGCCGGCGTGGTCGGCCTGGGCGGACTGGGCCACATGGGCGTGAAATTCGCTCATGCGCTGGGGGCGCATACGGTGGTCTTCACCACCTCGCCCAGCAAAAAGGAAGACGCGCTACGCCTCGGCGCGGATGAAGTCGTCCTCTCGCGCGACGCCAATGAGATGCAGAAGCACGTCGGCAGCTTCGACTTCATCCTCGACGCCGTCGCCGCCGAGCACGACATCAACGCCTACATCAACCTGCTGGGCATCGACGGCAACATCACCCTTGTCGGCGCGCCGGATAAACCTTTGGGCGTTTCGGCCTTCGGACTCATCATGCGCCGCCGCAGCTTCTCCGGCTCCTGCATTGGCGGCATCGCGGAAACCCAGGAAATGCTCAATTTCTGCGGCGAGCACAACATCACAGCCGACGTCGAGGTGATTCCAATCCAGAAGATTAACGAAGCCTACGAGAGAATGGTCAAGTCGGATGTGAAGTATCGCTTCTCGATCGACATGGCTTCTCTCAAGTCCGAATAAAAGGAGGACGGCCCGCTGGCGATTCGATACGAGGCGGTTCGTTCGATAGCGATTCTGAACAGAAATTAGAGGGATTAGGAGAAACAATGCAAAAGCGCAAATTGGGAAAGAGCAATCTGGAAATATCGGCACTCGGCCTCGGCTGCATGGGAATGAGCTTTTCTTACGGTCCGCCCAAGGATAAGCAGGAGATGATCGCGCTGCTCCGCGCGGCCGTCGAGCACGGCGTCACATTTTTTGATACAGCCGAGGTTTACGGCCCGTTCACAAACGAAGAGCTGCTGGGCGAGGCGCTCTCGCCCTTCCACGGCCAGGTGATGATCGCCACCAAGTTCGGTTTCAATCTCAATCCCGATGGAAGTCCGGGTTGGCAGGGCCTGAACAGCCGGCCAGAGCACATCAAGCAGGTTGCGGAAGCCTCGCTTAAGCGCCTGAAGATCGATGCCATCGATCTCTTCTATCAGCACCGCGTTGATCCGGAAGTACCCATCGAGGACGTGGCCGGAACGGTCAAGGACCTCATTCAGGAAGGCAAGGTCAAGCACTTTGGCATGTCTGAAGCGGCTCCAAAGACCATCCGACGCGCCCATGCCGTGCAACCGGTAACGGCAGTGCAGAGCGAGTATTCGCTGTGGACCCGCGGCCCCGAAGCGGAAGTGCTGCCCACGCTCGAAGAGCTGGGCATCGGCTTTGTGCCCTTTAGCCCACTCGGCAGGGGCTTTCTGACGGGAAAAATGGACGAAAGCACCAAGTTCGACTCGACCGATTTCCGCAGCACGCTGCCTCGCTTTACGCCAGCGGCGATGAAGGCGAATCAGGCGCTGGTCGATCTGCTGGGAAGAATCGCCGCGCCGAAGAAGGCGACGCCAGCGCAGATCGCTCTGGCCTGGCTGCTGGCCCAGAAGCCGTGGATTGTGCCGATCCCAGGCACGACGAAGCTGCATCGCCTGGAAGAGAACATCGGAGCTGCCGAGATCGAACTGACGGCTGAAGATTTGAGCCAGATCGCAAGCGCCCTCTCTACAATTAAAGTGCAAGGCGCTCGCTATCCGGAGGCTCTGCAGAAAACAGTTGGCCGCTAAGAGACTCTTGCGCTTTCGAGGCTGTATCTCACATAAAAGGAGAAAAACATGGAGGAGAAAATTCCGCGCCGCACGTTTTTGAAAAATGGCGCGATTGTTTTGGGCGGGCTGGCCGTCTGCGACTTGAGCGGCATCGCCGGCGCCACAACCGTGCAAGGCAAGTCTAAAGTGTTTTTCACAAAAGACATCAGCGTTGACGGATTGCTGAAGATCTACTCCAAAATCAATGGAGGAATGACCGGCAGAATCGGCATCAAGCTGCACACGGGCGAGCCGCATGGGCCGAACCTGCTGCCCATCGAACTGATTCAAGGCTTGCAGCCGCACATTCCCAACAGCAGCATCGTGGAATGCAACGTCCTCTATCCCAGTCCGAGGCAGCACACGGCAACGCATCTGGAGACGCTGAAGACCAACGGATTCAATTTCTGTCCAGTCGACATCATGGACGCCGACGGCGATGCGATGCTTCCGATTCCGGGCTTGCGCGAGTATCTTGACGCCCCCTCGACTACCACGCATCCTCATGCTCCCGGAGAGCATTTGAAGGAGATTGCAGTAGGCAAGAATCTGTTGAACTACGACTCTCTCTTCGTCTACACGCACTTCAAGGGCCACACGATGGGCGGTTTCGGCGGATCGCTCAAGAACATCGGCATCGGCTGCGCGTCGGGTCAAGTGGGCAAGCGGCAGATTCACGGCGAGGGCTGGCCGAAAGGCGAGCTCTTCCTGGAGCGCATGGTCGAATCGGGCAAAGCAACCACCGCGCACTTCGGCGCGCATATCACCTATATCAACGTTCTGAAAAACATCTCCGTGGACTGCGATTGCGATGCGCATGGAGAAAAGCCCACCTGCAACGATATCGGCATTCTCGGCTCACAGGATATTCTGGCCATCGACAAGGCTTCCGTCGACCTGGTCTATTCGCAGCCCGAACTGCAACGGCACGATATGGTGGAACGCATTCAGTCGCGAAGCGGACTGCACCAGCTCGAATACATGAAAGCCTTGCGCATGGGCAACGATCAGTACGAACTGGTTACGCTCTGACATGAAAGCAGCGCCCGGCGCGAAGGTAAAACTGGCGCGCCGGGCGGCGGAAAAGCAGCCGATGGAAGACTTCCAATCATTTTCATTGGTCCCGCGAAAGGAGGCACGATGAGCAAACGCGTTTTGATTCTTTCTTCGAGTCCCAGGAAAAAGGGAAACTCGAACGCACTCTGCGACCAGTTCATGGAAGGCGCAGTCGAGGCAAAGCACAAGGTTGAGAAAGTGGTGTTGGCCGATAAGAAGATCAACTACTGCACGGGCTGTTATACCTGCCGGGAGAATGGAAAATGCGCGCAGAAGGATGATATGGCGCAGATCCTCGACAGCATGATTGCGGCTGACGTGATCGTCATGGCGACGCCAGTCTACTTCTACACGATGTGCGCCCAGATGAAGACCGTGATTGACCGGTGCGTTGAGCGGTACACGAAGATCGCCAACAAGGAATTCTATTTCATCGTGGCCGCGGCGGACGGCGACAGGGCCGCCATGAAGCCAGCCATTGAGGGCTTCCGCGCATTCACTTCCTGTCTGCCGGGAGCAAAGGAAAAGGGCATCGTATATGGCACCGGCGCATGGGAAATCGGCGACATTCTGACAAGCAATGCCATGAAACAGGCCTATGAAATGGGTAAGTCGCTGTAGTTATCTTAGGCTTACTGCTTTGAGCAGTTCAGACCGTCGGGCAGAGAGATCAATCACTGTTAAGGAAAGGAATTAAAAGATGGGAATCAAACGAATCGGTTCCGTAGCATCTTGCAAAGGACCATCGGATTACCTTACGGGCACGGCGCGCGCACAGCGTGGCACACGCATCCGCTCGGTCAGACGCTGATTGCCACCTCCGGCTGCGGCCGTGTGCAGCGCTGGGGCGGTCCCATCGAAGAGATCCGCCCCGGAGATGTGGTCTGGTTTCCAGCGGGCCAGAAGCACTGGCACGGAGCCATCCTCTGTTGCGTTCCGGTCTCGACGCGATATGCGCCCGGAGTACCTGGATAAACAGAACCTCGGCCAGCCGAGTTGCGACTACTTCAGATCCCGGCGCCTGTTCTGCCATTTCTAATGCCAGCGCCTGAATCGTGTTGTGAAGAGCAAGCGTGCGTGCCTGCTCGGCCTTAATCAGAATGAAGCTCGGCAATAACTGCGTGATCGGCTTCAGGCTGGCGCGATCGAAACTGAAGGACCCACAGACGATTGTCGTCGGTGCGCCACCGCCTCCATAATGAGCGACGTTGTTGTTGGCCTTGGCTCCGATCTCGCGGAAATTCCACCTCGGACGTGTTCGCAGGCTGTCGCGCAAAACAATCGAAGTCCCCCGGGCCAGCAAAAAGCAATCACCACCGGTGAGGGGAATCGGCTCTGGAATGCCTTCCACACTCAGCCAGCAGTTGCCACGCGAAAGCATAGCGAAATGCGCCAAATCTGTGGGTGACATCTTTTTTTCGGAAGGCGTGACTTTTTCTTCGGTCTGCTTTTCCTGCTCTACGGCCCACGGGGCTGTGGCCTCGAGCCTGTGCATCCCGAAAGCGGTTACGTGCATCGTTCTGAAGATGTCTGTTATCGGATCCAACTTAGCCTCCATCTTTTGGACGAATAGACAAAAGATTAGGAGTCCCGAGCAGTTCTTGTCCACCGCCAAAGCATCTACTCTACTGTACCGACTGAATGCTACACATCTATCAAAGGAGTAATCATGGGAAAGCTTGAAGGAAAAGTTGCAGTCATCACCGGTGGCGCTACCGGCATCGGCCGCGCCGCAGCAAAGCGCTTCATCGAAGAGGGCGCCTTCGTCTTCATCTTCGGACGCCGACAGGAAGCGCTCGACGCCGCTGTGGCCGACCTCGGGCCCAATGCCCGCGCGGTGAAGGGCTCGGTCTCCGATCTGGCCGACCTCGACCGACTCTACGCGACGGTGAAGGCCGAGCGCGGAACCCTCGACATCGTCTTCGCCAATGCCGGGGCGGGAAACCCGCTTCCGCTCGGCAAGATCACCGCCGAACACATTGACGAAACCTTCGACACGAATGTGAAGGGTACGATCTTCACGGTCCAGAAGGCGCTGCCGCTGATGGGCAAGGGCGGTTCGATCATTCTGACGGGCTCGAGCGCCGGCACCACGGGCGCCCCAACAATGAGCGTCTACAGCGCGAGCAAGGCGGCAGTGCGCAACCTCGCGCGGACCTGGGCGGAGGACCTGAAGGGCACAGGCATCCGGGTAAACGTGCTGTCGCCCGGGCCGACGGCGACCGAACTCGCGAAGGCAGCGCTAGGCGAGGAGGGCCAGAAGCTCTACGCCTCGATGACTCCGCTCCAGCGCATGGCCGATCCGGCGGAGATCGGAGCGGCGGCGGCCTTTCTCGCGTCGGACGACAGCAGCTTCATGACCGCCAGCGAGCTCGCCGTCGACGGTGGCCTGGCGCAAATCTAACCCGCTACGCCTGGCCGGTCACTCCATTCGATATTCGGAGCCGGTCGGGCGTTGTAAACCAAAGACTTCCTCATGCAACATTATCCTTCCAGATCTGTTGCACTTGGAACTTGAGCGCGGCCTTCTTCTTTTCCGGCCATCGTGCAATATCCATCGCGTGCGCCTCAACCCACGTGTCCAGAGCTTGCACGACGCTGCTCAGCGACCGACCGAGCGGCGTCAAACTGTATTCGACGTGTGGCGGTACTTCATCAAAGCTGTGGCGATGGACGAGCCCATGTTGCTCAAGGCGTTTGAGCGACTGGATCAGCATTTTCTCCGAAATGCCTCCAATGCGCCGCCGCAGCTCCGCCGTGCGGTAGTGCTTTTCGCTCAGTGCATGAACAATCAGCAGAGGCCACTTTTCAGCAAGCAGCTCCAGCACTTTGCGGGCCGGGCAGTCGGCCAGAAAGACATCGCAGCCAAGCTTTCGAAATGAAGTCGAATATCTTTTCATACTTACCGTTAGGTTAGTACTTGTTTTCAAGGGTGTATAGGGATAAGTTGAATTCATCGGATCAATGGTCTGTCAACACCCTGCTACCCACACCGAAAGGACTCTATGAAATCTCTGCTTCTTCTAGCCGCGGGCATGATCGCGCTTTGCGCGCCGCCGCCCTCGATGAACGCCTTCGCACAGCCCGCATCGACACAAGCTCCGAGCTACTATCGTGTCCAGCTTGGCGCCTACACTGTGATCACACTGAGCGATGGCACGCTACCGCTTCCCTTTGGCAATCTGCTGCACAATGGAACGCAGGCCGAGATCGATCAGGCCTATCGCAACGCCGGAATCGACGATCACCGTGAGACCTCGATCAATGCCTTTCTGATCGACACCGGCAACAAACGTATTCTGGTGGATGCGGGCGCGGGTGGCTTATTCGGTGCCTGCTGCGGCCGTCTGCCCGAAATGCTTGCGAACGCCGGCTACGATGTAAACAGCATTGACGTGATTCTGCTGACACACGTGCATGGCGACCACTCCGGAGGCATCACCCGCGATGGCAAGCGCGTCTTTCCGAATGCCACGGTCTATCTTTCCAAGCCGGAGCTTGATTACTGGATGAGCGACGCGGCCAAAGCAAAGGCCAGGGCAAGTCATCAGAACATGTTCGTGAAGGGCCGCGCCGCACTGGCTCCTTACCTTGCCGCTGATCGCGTTCATACCTTTACACCAGGCGCGGAGATTTTCCTCGGCATTCGCACCATTACCGCACCAGGCCATACTCCCGGCCACACGCTGTATGAGGTCACGAGCGCGGGCCATACGATCCTCTTCATCGGCGATCTGATCCACCTGGCCGAGGTACAACTGCCGCTGCCTGCAATCACCGTGGATTACGATGCCGACGAAGCAGAGGCAGCGAAGACTCGCATCGCGACACTGGCCAGGCTTGCTCAAACTCATAAACTCGTCGCCGCGCCGCACATCTCCTTCCCTGGCCTTGGACATATCTACAAGCAAGGTGACGGCTACGCCTGGGCTCCAGTTCCGTATGCCGCACATGTGGTTCAAGTCGGACAATAAGCATAAGAAATGCGGATGCATTGCAGGCCGCGTCCGCGTTTCTTGTAGTCATGACCCATGGGAACGAGTTGCGCAGTGGGGGGGCTGAGCCAAGCCACTTGGCACCCAACATTTTCTCGATTCGGATAGGTATCCGTAAATTCCCATTGCTCCCGGATGGCTTCTGGAATGTTGCAAAATCGCCATATCACTTGCTGAGGGAAGATTACTATCCTGAAGTTGCCATGGCGACGGGGATCTTGGCCCCGGCTGCCAGATTGGGATTCGGGAGACTCCCTGCCCCTGGGGCGTATGGGTACAGATCATCTCGTTGAGGTCAAGCTGCCTCTGCGGAGCATCAACCAAGGCAGCTTGCACTCATTCTGCCTAGAATCGCTGAGACAGCCCTCCATCGGCGTAAAGATCGATTCCGGTGCAGTAGGAACTCTCGTCAGAAGCCAGGAAGAAGGCGGCATTTGCCATTTCTTCAGCGGTTCCAAGACGCCCAAGAACCGGAAGGATAGCCATCTGTTCGCGCCCTGCCGCAGCTTCCTTTGCCGTCTTGAATTGTCCGTCGATGATGGGGGTATCGATCGGTCCGGGACTCAAATTGTTCACTCGTATCTTCCGTCCCTTCAAGTCCGCCGCAAACGTTCTCGCGAAGGACCGCACCGCCGCCTTGGTCGCGGCGTACACGCTCGAAGCCGGTATTCCCATGGCGGAGACGGACGAACCGACCAGCACGATTGAGCCTCCATCCTTCAGAAGCGGCAGTGACTTCTGAATCGTAAAGAAGAGCCCTTTGGTGTTGATATCGAACATGCGGTCATAGGCCTCAGGAGTGACAGCCTCGATGGGCAGGTTCTCAACGATTCCGGCATTTGCAACAACAATGTCCAACGTCCCCTTCGCGTCCCGGACTGCTTCGTACAGCCGATCCAGGTCTTCCAACTTGCTCACATCGCCCTGCACGACGATGACATTGTTTCCAAGCGCTGCCTTGGCTCGATCAAGCTCCGTCTGCCTGCGACCGGTGATAAAGACAAAGGCACCCTCCGCCACAAACCGCTTGGTGATCGCCAGGCCGATACCGGAGGTGCCCCCGGTCACAACCGCAACTTTCCCATTCAATTTCGACATGTTCTTCCTCCGCTTCCATCGAAGCCGATCTCTCTCGCGCGGGACCTCATACTTGCCTCTCTGTCCGGGCCTGCTCTTTACTATACGATATGTATCGACATGTCGTTACACCGCTCACTATTGAGCTTTCAGAAAGGGAGACCATGTGCATAGGGGTTAGGCATTAGCATGAAAACAGTACCGAAACGCCGCGAGAGTCTGTTGACCACTAAAAAATCAGCATCTTCAACTCATTTGCCGCCGAAGCAGTTTGAGCGCGTATCCCGCGCTCTCGCTGAGCCTCGCCGAACCTTAATCCTGAAGCAGATTTCTGAGGCTGGCGGCGAGATCAACTGTGGCGATCTCGCGGCTCAGCACGAGATCGGTCATCAGACGATGTCTCACCACACAAAAGAGTTGGAAAATGCAGGGCTTATCAATATCCGACGTGAAGGCAGATTCGGATATATCTCTCTGAAGCGGGATGTTCTGCGTGCTTTTCTGGATGAACTCTCGGAGATTTAGGAACGGGCGGCCTGCGTCCGCGGTGTTGTGAACCTTCGTATCGTTCTGAACTGACCGGCTTTTCCGTAGGTACTGAGTCAGCCCGTGTTCAGCGATCCAACCGCTTCGGTTGTCAACTGTTGACTTCAGCCCTTCTCGCGTTTCCAGAAATGCCGCCAGGGAACGTGAGCTGGCGATTTGTACTAAACCCGCTTCGCGGGTAGGTCGAAACGTATTACCATTTGGCAGGACAATTGCGAAGTGAACACCGCCGCTGCTGCAATCAGAACGCTTCCGAACAAGTCAAGATCGGTACGAAATAGCAACGCATTGAATCCCCATAGAGCAATTGTCCTGCCAAATCCCCTCACGGTTTAGTACAAATCGCCGTATCTACAATGCTCCGTACCAGCAGTATCGACAACCGCGAATTACTGCACGCGGAGCACTGTCGATACGGCACTAGAGATTTATCACTCGTCGAGCCGGTGCGTCCGGACTCGGCCTACCGGACAACACGAAGTGGACGATCAATCTCGTTCCACCTATTGCCAGTGAGCATAGCGCGAACACCTTCGCTGCTAAGCCGTTCCTGCGGGTATCCAAGGGGGATAGCGCTCGCCTTGTCGAGGCGCGCAATCTGTTCATCGTCGAGTCGGATCAAAGAAGCTCCAAGGTTCGCCTCGAGTTGCAAGCGAGTGTTCGCCCCGAGGATTGGAATGACTCCTTTGGCGCTCACCCATGCGATCGCGACCTTTGCGGGGTCGCTCTGAAGCTCAGTTGCAACAGCAATCACGACGTCAAGCAGGGCTTCGTGGTCGCCCCCTGCCTGAGGCACACCTGCTTTGAATTCGGTAGCGCGTCCCTTCTCTCCCTTGCGGTATTTTCCGGTAAGGATTCCGGCCGCAAGAGGCGAGTAACCCAGGACGCCTAAGCCCATCGCCTCTGCCATAGGCAAGAGTTCGCGCTCCGGCGTCCGCTCAATCAAGCTATATTCCAACTGGACCGCAGCAATCGGCAACCAACCCCTCAAATCGGCCATCGTTACCGCGGTGGCAACTCTCCAGGCCGGGAAGTTGCACAAGCCTCCATAGACGATCTTGCCCGCGCGTGCCAAATCGTCGAAACCGCGCACAATTTCTTCTATGGGTGTCACACCATCATCCAGATGCGCGAGATAGATGTCTATATGGTCGGTCTTCAGCCGCTTCAAACTTTCTTCGACAGCTTGCACCATGACTTTCCGGCTGTTTCCCAAAACACCGAGCGATGGGCTGGCCTGCGCACTCCGGGTGTATTTGGAGATGAGGACGAAGTCGTTGCGTTTGTTCCCAACGAACGTTCCGATGAGCCGTTCGGACTCTCCTCCCTGGTACGCGTCAGACAAATCGATCAGGTTGCCACCCGCTTCTGCATAGCCTTCGAAAATCTTTAAGGCTTCGTCGGGCTCAGTTCCATATCCATAGGCCTTACCCAGCATCCCTGTACCCAGGGCGAACTCTGAAACCTTCAGACCTGTTCGATCTCCAAAAACCTTATAGCGCATTGAACTCCTCGTTCCGCCTCTGGAGAGGTCATTGTAGGTCAACTCTATGCTCTATGCTGCTGGAATGACAAGAACCAACAAAACGGTTGGGGACCCACCGAAAAGTAAGTCTACCGTATCAATCGACGCCAGAGATTGCTCACCGGAGGCGGCGGCAGGGGCTTTTGAACTTCTGGAAGGACGATGGAAGCTGGTGATCATTCACAATCTCTTTGGCTGCGAAGGAGCCGCATCGCCTATCATGCGCTTTTCGGAACTAGAGCGGGCGATTCCAAACGTGTCACAGAAGATGCTGATTCAGCAACTGCGATGCCTGGAACGTGACGGCATTGTGCAGCGCACCATTCATCCTCAGGTTCCACCTAAAGTTGAATACCAGCTTACTGAAATAGGAGAGGCGCTCCGTCAAACTTTGAACGCACTTCTCGATTGGGCCGACCTGAGAAAACGGCACATCGCCCATGCTTCTAAGGGCTGATTATCCGCGAAGACGGTGCACGGTGCTCCAGACAACGGAACAAGCTAGGATCGCCAGCATGCCTTGGCCTCGTTTGGCGATATCAGCCCTTAGCGCTCATCGAGTCTCAGGAAGTCTTGGCAAAAAGCGCGACGTCAACAATCGAGTTGCGCGGCGAGTCTATTCATGGCTGCATTTTCGCGGATAACTTCACCGATCTCTTGGCTGTGCAGCGCGACTTCCGCAGCGATGGATCGGCCGAGAATTTGCTGATAGATATTGCCAAACCGTCCAGGTAAAAGATGGCCTAACCATACGCTCCAAGCCGGAGTGTGCGCGTTGCCGACAATGATGCCGGGGCGAAATATGGCGAGTCGGGCAAAACCGACGTTACGCACTGTGTCTTCCTTCATGCCCATTACCCGCACATAACGAAACCGGCTGCGAGATGTGCTTCCTGCTGCAGAAAGTAGGCAGAACTGGGCGATTCCGGCATCATGACAGCCACGCGCAAAGGCACCGACGACGCCAACCTCAAGTCGTTGCAATGCTTCTTCGCTCCAGCGCATCGATCCAGAACCGACACCCACACAGCTCACGGCGCTCACGGGACCTTGGCTTAAGACTTTGCGGGCAAGGGTGGCAGTTTGCTTGGCAAAGTCGGCAGTGCTGGTATCGAGAACGACGTTGCGTACACGCGGTCGTGGCGCAATGGGCTTTCTAGTGACCATCACCACTTCCCGGCATTCCGGAACTGCGAGCAGCTCCGCGACGGCTGCACCGCCGACTTGCCCGGTACCACCAAGGATAATTACGGCGAAATTCTGTTTCATAAATAGGACCTCTGTTTACGTAGTAAAGGATGCGACAGCCCCATTCACCCCAAGACGAAAGCATACTTGGTCTCGGTTCTAAATTGAGTTAGTGAAGCATGGCTTTTCTCAATTGGCGCTATCGGACCAACGCCTTCACCCGGAATGGCATAACCAACTCAAAGCAATTTCTGCTGATAAATGCCGGGCAAACCGACGAATCGCTGAGCCTTACGCGATTGATCACTTCAGCGAGCGTAACTTTTCCTGGTAGTGCCAGTACAACTCTATAGAAAAGGGTGCTGTCGAGGGTGCTGAACGAATTTTTGGGGTGCTGAAGGGTGTTTTTGAGTGCTTTTCATCGCCATCGATGCTCATTTTTCAATAAGTTACAAGCAATTACCGAAATGGCATGGAAGAGACCATCAGCCCGGTCCGCCAACCCAAATCCAACCTACAATACCAATACCTTGAACCTATTCTCAACGACTTAGCACTCTTTGAAGCTACCAGCCATGCTGTCTAACTCGTTTATAATACGCTACTTGCTTCACTCATAACCCAAAGGTCGCTGGTTCAAATCCAGCCCCCGCAACCAAAAACTTAAAGATTCTATACGGCTTCCGATATGAGTTCGGAGGCCTTTTCCGTTTTGGGAAGTAACTTGGGCAAATCTTGGGCAAGGAATTCCTTATCCAGAAGAGCCCCAAGTTCGTTCGTTACCCTCACATCGTCTGCTGTCACCAGATGCGTGTAGTCCATTGTGGTTTTGGCATCGACACGGCCGAGCCGTTCCTGCCGGACGGCCATCGGTGCCATAAGGGAATCGAGCAAGGTGGCGTTACCGTGCCGGAAAGCGTGGGCTACCCCATCCAACCCCAACTCCCTCAGTATCGGTTTTAACGCTCTCTTGACGAAGTTGTCCGGTTCGAGCCGCACTCCACCGCCGATTCGCTTTTCGCGCTTTGTACCCCGCCCTGGCGTCAGGAGCAAAGGCTCATTGGCTGCTCGTCCCTCCACGAACGGACGCAATTGCTCCACCAAAGATGACGACAAACTGGAGACCCGCTTTTTCACTTCTCCATTCTTCTTGATGCCCGCCCTGGTAGCTTTGAGTTTGCCCCGTTTTGTCCGCGATTGTAAGCCTCTTCCGACGGCAATTCTAGATCGCACCGGATCCGAGGAGAAACCCCGGATGCAGGTGGGCTCTTGGCATACCATTCAATAAGGGCATGCTGTGAACGATTTTCGATGGATTGCAAAATGATACCACCAATATAGGGCCGGCTCTAACGACGCCCCTGGTCATCCTGGCTTGGCGGGCTTAACAGGCTGCGGAAATAAGCCTGTTTCAGGTGAAATAGGCAGAATACGTTCTTCCGTGGCTGAAGCCATTGTTGATTCTATTGGCTTTATGCGGGGGGGGTAAAGCCCCCGCCTCCCTCCGGATCGAGTTTTTCCGCAGCCTGTTAAGCCGGCATGATCTGGGGCGTGGAAGGCAGAATAATTCCTTTATTCCAAAAACAACATGGCAATCCAGCTCTTCTGGCTGGTACGCTGTACTTTCCCTTTCGCCAGTATAAGCACGGGGCAAGATTCGATCACATAGCCGAGCGGAGCACAGTAGATGGATCGTCTTCAACGCGATGGATATGAATTTGGCTCTTTTCAGTTCTTCCCCGCCTCGGGGGAGTTGCATGACAAGGGCCGAATCGTCCGTTGCCCGGCGCAGACGGCGCTGGTGCTGGCGGTACTGCTTCAACACGCCGGTGAAGTGGTCACACGCGAGCAGTTGCGCGCCGAACTCTGGCCGGAAGGCGACAGCCTCTCCTACGACGATGCCATCAATAAAGCGGTGAGTTACCTGCGCCATGCGCTACGGGATAGTTCGCGAACGCCCAGGTTTATCCAGACACTTTCCAAGCGGGGATACCGCTTTGTCGCGGAGGTGACGCCGATCGTTGTTCATCCGGCGGAGCCTGTTTCTGATGCGGAAGAGAAGCGAGACGCGGAGACGGCCGCACCGCCAACCGAATTTTTCCGCGGGCCGCGCTGGCGGCTGCGAGGGTGGCGATTGGCGTTGCTCTGCTGCTCCCTGCTGCTGCTCCTCTGCGCGTCAACCTGGATCGTGCGTCGGCAAGTTGTGGCGAAACGGGCGCAAGCGACCCGGTATCTGCGCGTCGGGATAGCTCCATTTGAAGCGGAGGGGCAGCCGGCCAAGGATTTGGCAGAAAGTTTCCGGCTGGAATTGACGGACGCGCTGGCGCAGACGCCGCAACTGCGGGTCAGCGCCGCGCATGGGACGCCCAACGGCGCGACCGATCGCCGCGAGATGCTCGCCTTGCAGGCAGATGTGCTAATTTTTGGCAAGCTGACGCTCCGCGATGGCCGGGGACAGTTGCAATTGGAACTGGCGCGCGGTGCGGATGCGACCCACCTGGCCACCTTTGAATATGCGGTCGACAATAAGAATCTCATCGCGCTGAGCATGGAGGCGGAGCGCGATCTGCTGACGGCGCTCAAGGCGCCGCACCCCGGCGACGGAGCGGCCTTAGGCAGTACCGACAATGTGCAGACATATGCGCTCTACCTGCAAGCGCGCGCCCATCTGCTGCAATGGGATCAGCACTCATGGACGCAGGCCGCCGGCGAATTTCGCCAGGCCATCAGCCGTGATCCGGGCTTTGCCAAGGCCTATTCGGGATTGGCTGTGACACTGATTGCGATGTCGCAGCATGATGCGATTCAGAAGCAACAGGGGTATGAAGAGGCCCGTCGCAGCGCGCAGAAAGCTTTGACCCTCAATCCTCAACTGCCAGAAGGACACGCGGCTTTGGGCATTATCGCCTACTACCAGGATTGGGATTTTGTGCGCGCCGAGCAGGAGTATCATCGCGCCACTGATCTCGATCCGGCACAGAGCCAATACCACGTTTGGCTGGCCGGGCTTTTGTGCATGAAAGGAAGATTTCCGGATAGCATTCGCGAGGTCGATCTGGCGCATACGCTTGATCCTGCCTGGAAGGCTCCGTACATGGCTGCGATCTTTATTTTTTATTCGTCCGGCCAGCCGGAACGTGCGTTGGCTGTGGCGCAGCAGTTGATTCAGATGGAGCCAGACTCTGCCATCGCGCACAACCAGATGGGTTGGACCTACTGGTATATGGGGCAATACGCCCGGGCTGTGGGCGAATGGCAGCAGATGGCGGTTATCGAAAAGGATGCGGATCGGATCGCGCTGGAAAAGCAGGGGACTCGGATTTTGCTCAAGGGCGGCGTCAAGGCCTATGCGGAGTTGCGCTTGCAGGCGATGGAGTCCGGCAAGACGTGGAATCATGCCTCCACGGATTTTGTGCCTTCCGAGTGGTTCATCTATGCTGGGCAGACGGATAATGCCATTGCGGCGCTGAGCATCCAGATTGACCGTCACGATCCGGCGGCGTTGCAGATCGCCGTTGATCCTGCCTATGAATCCCTGCGGCACGATGCACGCTTTCAGATGCTGGTGCGACGCACGGGGCTTTCGATTCCGACCACGCTCAGGCGCAATGCCTGGCGCAACATCTGGGAGTAGAGCAGTTTGCGAAATTGCGTAAACTTTTCAGCGATGTGCAATGTGACTTTTTCTTGAGGAAAAAGCCACTCAACCGTATTGGTTTCGGTCTACATCGATTCGCAAACTGCTCTAGCCCTGGGAATCTTTCCGCTTTGGTGTTACCGAAAGATGCTGCTCAGACGTTTCCAGCCTCCGACAGATGTCTCCCATCTTGTTCATTTTTCGATAGATAGGACAGAAGAAAAAAAGAAGCAAATGGCTAGCTTTCAAGTATTTGAGAATCCTCAGCAGAAAGTTATAGTCCGTTCATTCAACAATTTGTTCTTCAAGCGTTCACACGACGGAAAAAAGCTGCTGGTATAGAGCGGTTCTCCAATTGATATACACTAACCAGCTTTAGCGGAAGTGGCTTTTTCTTGAGGAAAAAGCCAAACAGCTTTATGGCTTCGGTGTACAGCTATTGGAGAACCGCTCTAGTGGCTGGTTTTGCTGGCGGAAGATGTTCCTATTTCTACGGAACGGACCTCTTCTCACAATATGAACAGGAGGATCGGAATGGTATTTCTATTGCAGACAGGAAAGCGCGCCAGAGGGGTTCTGCTGACGCTGCTCTGCTTGCTGGTCTTTACGACTCTCGCCCTGGCGCAGAGTCAGAAGCACGTTACCGGTGGATCTTTGCACGTTCTAGGCACACCGCGTACAGGCGCAAAGCAGACCACTGAGACCCAACAGAGCAGTTCCGGCTGTCTGTCGATTTCCGCTTTCGCACGGCAGCGGGCGACGGGCCAATTGACCCCTGATGCGCAGAGCAAGCTCTGTCAGACAGGCTCCACGTCCAGCAAAAGCTCCGCCACTGCCAAGGCCAATACGAATCAGGAGCAGTCGACAAGCGTAGAGCCCTGGACGGCCGATGCGACTTCCTCCTCCACTGACGTGAACACCGCGGGCTTCTCCGGTTTTCTGGCAGCCCCGTCGTATCCGACATTCCCTGCCCCGGTCTCGTACGTGACCACGCTGGTGACGCTTTCCGCGGACTTCCTCAATCATGGGCACAAGGACGTGCTGACCATCGACAGCAGCGCCAATTTACATTTGCTCGCCAATCAGGGGGACGGCAGCTTCGCCCATCCTGTAACCAGCAGCGGTTCCATAACCGGGGCCTACTATACGTCCTACACCACGGCTGTTGCCTACGATTATGACAAAGATGGTTATCCGGATGTGCTGGCGCGCGACAGCGCCAATTTCCAGATCTCCTTCTTTCATAATAACCACGATGGAACTTTCACTCTGGCCAAGAGTATCGCGCTGCCATCGTGCTACTATGCCGCGGCCATACTGCTCGGCGATATGAACAACGACGGCATTCCTGATTTGACGGCTTTCGTCACCAACTATAGTTCTTCAACCTCCGCGACCACCATGCAAGTATTGGTCTATGCCGGCGATGGCACCGGCGACTTCAAGACCACACCGATTGAAACCGATTACGACTTCCCGGACGCCAAGGTGGTGATCCCCAACAACGGGGCGTTGCTGAGCACCAACGCCGGCCGCAAGAGCCTATACGTCGAGGCGCTCTCGCTCGGCAGCTATGGGCTCAACGGCGCGACGGTCTTTGCTCTCGGACTGAATGGCGACGGAACATTTCTCGCAGATCCCTATGCGCAGCAGGATTTCGCCTCGGCCAATATCTACATCAATTGCAACGCCGGCGGACTGAGCCTTGCAGACTTGAACAATGACGGCATTCCAGACATTACCATGAGCTTCATGGACGGGTACATCTACACGGCCCTGGGCGCCAGCGACGGCAGCTTCCCCACGGTGGTGAGTGCCGAGACCGCGTTCACGGTGACGCCTCAGCAGTGGGCGATCAAAGATATAGATGGCGACGGGTATCTCGATTTTGTCGCCAAGGAATTCAATACCGTCGAAGTATTGCCTGGCCTGGGCACGGGAATGTTTGGGAAAGCAGCTTCCTACTACACAGTGTCAAGTTCGAACTCCGGGACTTCTAAAAATTTCCCCGGTTCCAACATGGTTCTCGACGACTTCGACGGCGACGGAGTACAGGACATTGTCTACGTCGACGCTTCCTCCAACGGCTACAGTCGCGCCGTATTCCTGCAGGGTCATGGCAACGGAAGTTTCCAGGGTCCGGTGGCCCTTCCGGCCAATAACCAACTGGGCTACGATCCAGGGGATCTTTACGGCCAAGCGGTGTTTGACACCAATGGCGATGGCCGCGCCGACATCATTGTGCAAGACACCTACGGATCGGGTCCATATCCCTACCGCACCGCGTTGAGCGATGGCAAGGGTGGCTTTACGTTTGTCAAGGCAATGGACGGATCACATGGAAAGTACACGCTCGGCTCGACGCTGGCGGTTGGCGACTTCAATCACGACGGGCTGAAGGATCTGGTGGTGGATGCTTACTGGCTGGTCAGCAGCTACAGCTACAATCACACGCTCGCTATTCTGCGCTCCAATGGCAACGGCACCTTCGCCGATCCGGTCTTTGTCGACATGAACGGCACGGCCCTCAGTTATAGTTTGAAGTCCGTCGCCCTAGGCGATATCAATGGAGACGGCACACTCGACATCGTAGGCGTCACCACCGGAGGCTACTACGACGCACCGGCGATCGTCACCATTCTGGGTAACAGCGATGGCAGCTTCCAGCCAGCTACGACGCAGTCCTTCGGCGTCTCGTACACATACGCCGGCATTGCCCTAGCGGATTTCAACAGGGATGGCAATCTTGATTTGTTCGTCTCGGACGACGGCGATTCGGACACGACTATCCCGCACAGTTCGATCATCTTTGGCGACAACAGCGGCAAGTTCGACACCTCCAAGGCCGTTACCATCACCTCCGGCATCAGTATCCGCAAGGCGCTGGTTGGCGATCTGAATGGCGATGGCAAGCCGGATCTGGCTCTCATCTCAGCCGGTGTGCAGAGCGGCTCCAGCGTTACTACCGCCAATCGCGGCTTGCTGGTTTATCTCAACAAGGGCGATGGAACCTTTACGGAGGGCAACACCTACGAGACGGGCAACCTCGGCGGCAATGGCCTGCTGGCTGACGTCAACGGCGACGGCAACCTGGATGTCGTCTTCACGGTTGATTATCCGTGGGATCTGGCCTCCACGGACAACGCCGGAGCGCAACTGCTGCTGGGCCATGGGGACGGAACATTCGGTGCGCCAACGAATTTGATGTTGCCTCCCGGCGTCAGCCTGCTTGCCTCCGGCGATCTGAACGGCCAGGGCGTGCTCGATCTGGTCAGCTACTCCAGTTACCTCGGCAGCGTGGCCATCTTGCGCAACCTCTCCGGCTCCACACTCGCGCTCACAGCCGATGAAAGCGCGATCACCCAGGGCCAAAGCGTGACCTTCACGGCCGCCGTTCAGCCTTCTATCGCGTATCGTCCATCCCCGACCGGGAATGTCAAGTTCCTGTACCAAGGGAAAACATTGGGTGTGGCTCCGCTCCAAGCCGGCTCCGCCTCGTTCTCTGTCGACAGTCTGCCGGTTGGTTCCGACTCGGTCTCGGCTGTCTACGAGGGAGACACCAACTACAGCTCTACTTCCAACGTCGCAACGGTGGCCGTTACGGTCGCAACTGCGCCTGTCGTAGCAGCCGACTTCACAATCAATGCTCCCTCCACCCCGCTGTCGCTCACTCGCGGCTCCAACGCTTCACTGAACTTCTCGCTGTTGGCCAACGACAGCTTTAATGGAACGGTCAGCTTTACGGCGACCAATCTACCCGCTGGAATGTCGGTGAGCTTTGCGCCGTCCAGCGTCACGCTTGCGCCTGGGGCAACCGCGACAGAAACCATGTTCGTCAGCACAACGTCGAGCAAGTCTTCTTCGCAGATTGCCACGGCGGGAGTGTTGACGATTCCGTTTCTGGGTTCTCTGTTCTGTCTGTCTGGCGTACGCCGCCGCTTGAGGCGACAAGCTTTGATTGTGCTTGTTCTGCTTGGTTCACTGGCAGGATTGGTGTCGCTCTCCGGTTGCGATAGTTCGCCGGTACGCACGGCTGCCAAGGGAGATTACACGATCAGTGTCCAGGCGACGCCATCCGTATCGGGCGTTACGGCCAAGGCTTTCAATGTGACCGTCCATGTGGACTAGAGCATTTTCTCTTTTGCTGTAGACTTTTGTGCCCCATCCATTTCCGTGTTCTTTGCGGAAATGGGTGGGATACCACTAAATTTTCGGTCTACACCATTTCGGAAAATGCTCGAATGTGCGCAGAGCGCGGCAACTCACGATGGGTCATTCACAAAACTCGGCCGGCGAACGGCCAGCCATGGATGGAGAGGGAATGTACACAAGAGAGAATCGAAAAATGCACAATCTGATCAGCGCCGTCGTCTGGACGGTAGCGGTGCTGATCACAATGACAGGCTGCGTCTCCGGCTCAGCCGCGCAGACAGGCGCGGCACACGCACGGCTTTCGGCACAGGTTGTTGACAATCTGCAACGCGTCAAGCTGCGTGGAGCTGCGCCGTTGCTGGCAGGCTATGGAAAGGATCAGGGGCGCCTATCCCCCGGTGAGCAGCTGACCAGCATGAAACTGGTGCTGCGGCGCGGATCGGCGGAGAAAGCATCGCTGAAGGACTTCCTTGCTCAAGTACAAGACCCCTCCTCCGCCAACTATCACAAGTGGTTGACGCCGGACGCCTTCGGCCAGCGTTTTGGAGCCAGCGACGAGGATGTCGCCGCGATCTCGAACTGGCTGCAACAGGAGGGCTTCACCATCGACGGCGTTTCCAAGAGCCGTACTGTCATCACCTTTTCTGGCGCGGAGGCGCAGTTCGAGGGCGCATTCGGCGCAGAGATGCACCATTACCTTGTCAACGGCGAGACGCGCGTAGCCAACAACGCAACGCCGTCGGTTCCGAAGGCTCTTTCGCCTGCCATTGTCGGCATTGCAACGCTGGGTAATGCGAAATTCCGTCCGTCGCACACCAAACCAGTGGTGTCGTCGCTCGACGCTTCGGGCTCCTGGCAAAGGAAGGTAAGTTCACAGACAGGCAGGCAACAGGCCGGCGGACTTGCGCCTCAGTTCACCACGCAGATCGATGGAACCGATTACGCAATGATGGGGCCCGCGGACTTTGGCGTGATCTACGGCGTGCAGTCTTTGTGGGATAGCGGCCACAAAGGGACCGGACAGTCGGTTGCCATTGTAGCGGAAAGCAACATCGCCAAAAGCGATGTGGATGCGTTCCGGTCTGCATTTGGCTTGCCGGATACCAAGCTGAAGGTGATCGTCATCGGCAGCGATCCGGGATTGGACGAAAGTTCGGGTGCTGAAGGAGAAGCTGCGCTTGACGTGCAGTGGTCCGGCGCCATCGCTCCAGCGGCGACGATCAATCTGCTGGTCGCTGCTTCGACCAGCACCGATGAAGGTATCCTGATCGCAGCCGAGTATGCAATTGACAACAATCTAAGCCCGGTGCTCGATGTAAGTTGGGGTTCCTGCGAACTCGCCCTGCAAGCATCCGGCAATCAGTACTTCGATGATCTCTGGGCCCAGGCGGCGGCGCAGGGCATCAGCGTGATGGTTGCCAGCGGCGACGGAGGTTCTGCCACTTGCGATCAGTCCCAGTATTATGCCAACTATGGCCAGCAGGTCAACGGCATTGCTTCAACGGAATACGCAACGGCCGTCGGCGGCACCGATTTGTATGGCAACGCCGACGGTTCAACCCACTGGACCAAGAGCAATGATCCGACGACGTTGAAGTCGGTTAAGTCTTACATCACCGAGTCGCCGTGGAACAATAGCTGCGCCAATCCGCTGGTGCTGGCGAATGCCGCGGACTTTGGCCTGACGGAGACAACCAGCGAACAGATTTGTTTGAATGAATATAGCTTCCTGAATACGACCGGCGGCGGCGGCGGAATCAGCCTATGCACCAGTTCGGATGGATCGGACCAATCCTCCTGCACCGGCGGCCATCCAGCGCCCGTATGGCAGCAGGATTTCGCGTCAATCGGCGCCAGCGGCACACGCCATCTACCCGATCTCTCTCTTTTCGCCGGATCGGGATTATGGGGCACCGCTTACGTCTACTGCGAAGCGGATGCGACCACCGACACCATCTGCGTCAACAATGATGGCACGATGAGCGCGCTGACGGCCGGCGGAACCTCCTTTGCCGCACCTGCTTTCGCTGGCGTTCTAGCTCTGATCAACGAACAGCAAGGAAGCCGCCAGGGCAACATCAACAAATATCTCTACGCGCTGGCGGCCAAGCAGTTCGCCGATCCTGTGCTGTCGGTCAACTGCCAATCCGGCTCCGGCAATGACAACAGCTCGTGCATCTTCCACGACATCGTGACGGGCTCGATCGCGGTGCCCTGCGAAGTTGGCACGCTGGTCGACCTGACATCGGGCGCAACCTGCACGGCTCCCGAGAGCGACGAGTATTACGGCGTCACTCCGGGATATACGGCGGCTGTCGGCTACGATGCGGCTACCGGCCTGGGATCGATCAATGCCGCCAACCTTCTATCCAACTGGGGATCGGCGGTCTCCGTGGATTCGGCCTCACAGACGACCCACAGCATCGCCGGCGCAACCAGCGTCTCCTATGGATCCACGACGGCCGCCACGATCAACGTCAAGGACGCAACCGGTTCAGTAACTCCGACCGGCACCGCTTCACTCATGTCTCTTGAAAGCAGCGGCTCCACGCTGGCGGTGGGTGCAAACTCCCTCACGAGCGGCACAGCGCAGGTTAGCTTCAATACCCTGACGCCGGGTTCTCACCAGCTCTACGCAACCTACGGTGGCGATGCTGCGTTCGGCTCCAGCTCTTCAACGCCAACCGCTTTTACCGTTACCAAAGCAGCTACGGCGATTACCGCCGCGGCCAGTTCCGCGGTCGTTACCGCCTCTAGCAGTTCCACCATCACCGTCAAGGTTCAAACCTCGAGCACGGCTCTCAGCCCAACCGGAAGCATTGCCTTCACCAACCAGACAACCGGCGCCGGGCTTGGCTCCGGAGCGCTAACCTCCTATACCGATGCAACCAGCGGGACTTCCTGGGTGCAGGCTTCCTTGAATATAACTGGCTCCTCGCTGGCTAGCGGCAACAATGTTATCGTCGCTTCTTACATCGGCGACTCCAACTATCTTGCCGCCGCCAATCAGACGCTGCAAATAAGTTACCAGCCGCTGTACGTTGTCACCTCCAGCAGTTCTTCGCTGGTAATCGATCTAGCCAACTCGAATCAGGCTGCGTCAATCATCACCATCAGCTCGAGTAACGGCAGCACAGTCAATTCCTCGCAGCTCTCACTCTCTTGCGAAGGACTCTCGGTTACCGGCCTCAGTTGCAGCTTCAGCACGCCGACGCTGAACAGCTCCGGCGCGGTCACTTCAACTTTGACATTAACGGCCAATAACCCGATTGGCACGCAGTCGGCAATGAACGCCCCTGCGAAATCTCGTCTGTTGAAAGGAACCGGATTGTTACTGGTTGCTTGTACATCATTTTTCTGGATCGGCCGCAAGCGCAGGAGTTTGATGCTTCGTCTGGCTCCGTTTGCGGTGATGCTGATCGCGCTTGGAACCTTGGTGGCCTGCGGCGGCTCACACAAGGCAACCTCGCCCGCGGTTACGAATCAGTTGTCCGTTTCGTCAACTACTCCCGCCTACGGCACGGCGCTGACAATCACCTCCGTGCTGAGCCCCAAGGCAAACGGAACTCAGCCAAGCGGAACGGTGCTCTTCTATGATGGCGCCGTGTTGTTGGGCTCGTCCGCGGTAAGTGGCGGCAAGGCAACATTTACCACTTCTTCACTTGCCGTTGGTACGCATACGTTGACCGCTAGCTATAGTGGCGACTCGACCTTCATGCCATCCACCTCGACAGCGGTGAGCGTCCAGGTGGCTCTCACCACTGCTGTCAACGTAGTGGTACGCGATACGGCGGGCAATCTCACCACGCTCGCCTTGCCGCTTTCGATCCGCTAAAACTAGAGCATTTTCGCTCTTACTGTAGACTTCGGTGTCCCATCCATTTCGCAGGTGTTATTGCAAAATGGGTGGGATACCGATAGAGTTTGCGTCTCACGGCTGTTCGGTAAAAGTTGTGTTTCTGTCTCGCAACCTATATATACCAAGCATTTTATAGGCGTATTTTTGCTTGCCGCGATTAGAAATCCGCGCCTGCATCCAGCCCAACCAGCCAAGATGGAAGGATGAATGAAGGCAAGAACATCTTCTCCCAATTGATTGGCTTTCTTCCTGATCGCGAGTTCCGCCGCATCACATAAAGCTTCTGCTGGCCAAACTGTTTTTCCGTTCTGTGACGCCAATATGGCGGGAGAAATGGAGCAAGCGTTAGTCACCGCACTCGGGCGGCAACAAAGAAGGATAACCATCATCGATACCACGACGTTGCCCTGGGTTCAATCCACGCGCCCGCGAGGGGCGTGACGGTTTAGCTATAACAGCATTATTTTCAGCATCCTATCTATGGAATAGCGCGAACCCTTCGGGAAACAGTTCTATAATCTAGCAACAATAGCCAGATATTTACACAAGATATGAGGTGGTCCCGGTAGTTTGGACGGCTTTTTGCGATTGATAAGTGGAAGCACTCTCTATTCTGCGGAAGCTGCTCAACGAAATACAGACACGCAGCCTGACAGCGTAAAGCTCGATCCGTCGCCGCTGAGTAGGTCGAAGGAATTTCGCCTCCAGCCTCTCACAGATTCCGGACGTAACACTCGCGTCATCCGGCCCGTGCCATCCATGAAAGGCTGTCACCTTTCGCCCTCGGCGGTCACCCAAAAGCGACCATGCATTATCACCTCAAAACCGGCCATAGAGAATGACCGGATGCGTCGCAAGCTGAAAACGCCTTTTCAGGGAACCCCTCCAAAGAGCAACGCTGCCGGATAGCAAGCCATGGGGCAGGTCATAATGCAGGCAGTCCTATATGACAAACGATAGCCTCAGCCGCCAGAACGGCGGCTGAGGCTATCACAACGGTACAGCGTTACTCATGAGTTAAAGGCTACTGAACAATGACTGTAACCTGTGTGTTGTGGGTGGTTCCGCTTTGCGTTGTGCCACTGACTACGATGTGATAAGTGCCAGCAGCAACATTCTGTTGGGTTGGAGTGACGGGCTTTTTGCTACTACTCCCACCACCGCACCCCACAAAGAGAGCGGGAAGGACGAGCATCGACACGAGAAGAAGATACAGTCGACGGCGACGCGGTACGGCAAACAGAAGACACACAGCCAAGATGGTGCCTCCGCTGCCTAACCCGAGCCAACCGTAAGGATGCAGACCTCGAGCGCTGGCCGTCAAACCTGTCGTGGTCGAGCCTGTCGTGAATGCATTGATTGTGAGTTGGGTGGTAGCTGTGCCACTGAGAGTTACCGACGACTGACTCAGGGAGCACGTTAGCCCGTCCGGCGCAGCGCATTTCAGCGAGACGGTACCTGTGAAACCCGAGACCGGCACGAGATTGATATTGACTGTTCCGGTGGCCCCAGACTTGACGACGATATTCGACTGCAGCGGCGTCACCGAGAAATCAGCAGAATCGTTATATACGTCCACGGCACCGCTCGTTGATGGCCCGTACAGAGTGTCTCCACCATACGTGGCGGTCAGCAAGTTGTAATCACCACTGGCCAACTGAGACGGCTGGATGGTAACTGAAGCAGTTGATGTCGTCCCCGACCCAGGCGTTAGGGTGATCGGGCTCATTGTGTAGAAATACAAGTCAGCGAAAACGATTTGCCCGGTCGGCGCGGTTGTGGAGCCAGCACCACCTTGCACAGTAGCAGTCAATGTGACTGGGGTGGATGGCGTGATTTTGGAAAGATCGGAGGGCGAGGTGATTGCTATGTTCGTCGTGGTTGTCAGCTGTGAGGAGTCTGCGATTGTAAAAGTCTCGCTTACTGTTGAGGCATTGTAATTTGAATCACCGGAATAGGTGGCAATCAAACTATGAGACCCGGCAGTAGGATTGGTCCACGTCATAGTGCCGTAAAGGATGCCGTTGCCATTTGCCAGAGTGGCACTGATGGGAGATCCCCCATCCAACTGAAACGTGATAGTGCCGGTTGGAATTACGAGACCGAACGAGGACGCGTCCACGGCCACTGTGAAGACATGCGGCTGCCCAGTGGGATATCCATTCAAGTAGATCGCGCCTGCATTCTCGAAGAATGAAAATGTATCGCTCTTGGTCACGGTGAATGTTATGGGTGCGCTCGCCACGGCATTAAAGCTAGCGTCACCTGAGTACTTAACAACCAAAGAGTGGGATCCGATAGCTAGGTCACGTGTGGTGTACTCAGCAGCGCTAACGCTGCTCAAGGGAGCTGTTGCTAACGTGGTGGCACCATCCAGGAACGTCGCAGTTCCCGTTGCGGCGCCATTGTTTTGGCCGGATGCTGCCGATACGCCAGCGGGAGTGATATCTGCGATGATATTCGTGCCAAATGGAATACTTGCGCCGCTTGTAAGGTTGGTGTAGTCGCCAAATTGGCCATCCGAATCTTGGACGGAAAGATTGAGATTCGTATCCTCCGGGGTAACAGTCACCGTAGTCGATGAGGACTTGCTCGACCCGAAGATGCCATCGCCGCCATATTGTCCGTAAACGCTGTAGGTCCCGCCAGGGAGATAGTTCAAGACACCCTGGGCCGTTCCATTTGAATCAAGGGTCAGTATTGTCTGACTCTTGTTTGCGGGCAACGGGCTAGTGGAGAGCAGAGATACGCCTCCGCTCGGCGTTCCTGAAGGGGAAGTGACGCTGACTGTGGCGGTAACGTTTTGGCCATGTTTGATGCTGGTGGGCGTTAAAGACAGGGTCGTTGAGGTGGTGTCGAAAGAGACATTTTTCCAGTTTGTGAGAAGTGCATTCACATCAATGCTACCCAGACCGCTCGCGAGGTCATAACCGGAATTTGCAGAATAGTTCTGCAATGAGTACAGATCATCACCATTGCTGTCCAAAGTACAATTGTTTGTGTCTGGATAGCAAGGTACGTTGTTGCTGCCAATGTCCACGGCATTGAATACGACTGGAGAGTTGGCAGCCAGCGGATACAGGACGAAGTTGGCCTGACCTTGGGCGCCATACTTCTCGTTGATGAGTGCCATGATTCCCGCCATTGCCGGCGCGGACGCTGACGTTCCTCCGACCCCTTCGACCGTAGCATTGCCCGTGCTGTCGGCGACACAGTCACCCGCATAGACACAAGTTATCCATGCTGCTCCGTTGGCTCCGCCTGCTGAGAAGAACGACACATCTGGAATATCTCGAACTCCATCGGCGGGAACGCCGGTGCCTGTCTGCCACACAGGTTTTGAGTAACCAGCCTGACAGGTCACATTGTTATCCGAGTCCGTCTCCGATTGAGTACAACTGCTAACGCCACCGCCGCCTGCTGCAGTGGTGTATTCCTGATTGCTAAGCGCGTCGTAACCTACAATGTTGAAGCCATAATTACTCTCATTCCAGGGCTGTTCGGGAATGGGCTTTTGCAGCGATCCACCATTGGAGTCATTGGAACTTTTCCAGTAGTTCGCTACGCTGCCTCCTCCGCTCGCATAGTCGCTGTAATAGAAGTCGGTTCCGCCGACAGCGATGTTCCATGGTGTGGATGCCAACCCATTGACCCCCAAACCATCGGAAGCTGCCGACGAGCCGTTATAGTCGCAGCCAGCCGATCCGGTGTCGCCAGAGGAAACCAGGGCAGTTTGGCCTTGGGCGGCGGCCTGCTCCCAGATAGAGTTTATTAACGCGTTACCGCTGTTGCCCAGGGACTGCTCGCAGGTTCCAAAGCTGAGACTCAACACAGACGCCGCATCGTCCTCCACTGCACGCACGAGGGAGAAGTTGATTCCGCCGCCGCCGAGGGTCCCGTAGCTCCCCGCCGTGTAGAGGATGACAGTGGCATTCGGAGCCACCGCCCCGGCGTTCTCGACATCAAGATATGCTTCCGTAGAGTCGCCGGTGATCCCAGGATCGTTGCCGTCAACGACCACCTGTGGCGGGTTCACCGGAAGGCCGAAAAGCTTCCGATACGCGTTCACGATACTCACATCAATGTTCGAATCATTGATGATCCCGATGGTCTGCCCTGTCCCTTTCACGCCGGTTGCGTATACGGGGTTCACATCATATTGCGTGGCGAAGTCACTCGGAGTAACGAGGTAAAATGGCAGGCTGTCGTCTTGCCCAGGCTCGGTCCATTGCGGGCGGGCCTCATGCTGCTTGACGGTGTACGAGACTTTCCCAAGAAGCCTACTCAGAGACGTTGGTTGGATGTCGTTGAGTTGCGTTACTCCTGCAATGACAGGTTGCAGCGCTGCGGGGATTTTGGGATCGGTCGCATTCGCGTGGAAAACTTTTCCGTTCGCGTTGTACGAATGAATCGATGTCTGGAAGGCTTCCTCCACTTGTCCGACCGTGCCGGTGAACTCAATAACTGAGCGCCCCTTCGAGACCTTTGCAACGCTCAACCCGTGCCCCTGAAGCCAGCTGCTGAGAGCTTTCACATCTGCATCCGCAGGACCAAACTTTTGCCCAAACTGCTCCGGAGTCAACCATTTGTGAAAGGTCGATGAGGCGGCGGAATGGGCGCCTTTCAGATATTGCTGCAAGGCCGACTCTTGATT
>Ga0224525_1000070_pt1 | contig 54390 bp, 43 predicted proteins | sample CFST100metaG_FD_179874 | JGI IMG/M metagenome (GOLD analysis project Ga0224525, IMG submission 179874) | Peat soil microbial communities from Stordalen Mire, Sweden - C.F.S.T100 | ecosystem: Environmental > Terrestrial > Soil > Wetlands > Peat | place: Sweden: Norrbotten County, Stordalen Mire...
TGTCTTTCTTGACCGTGACCTTCTTGGCTTGGCCGAGGTCTTGGATCGTGATGTCCTTGATCTCCATGCCGAGATCCTTCGAATAGAATTTGGCGCCGGTGAGAATGGCGATGTCCTGAAGGGCCGCCTTCTCGGCGTCTCCGAACTCCGGGGCCTTGGTGGCCACGATGCTGAAGGTGCCGCGGATCTTGTTGACGACCAAGGTGCTCGTCACATCGTTGTCGAGATCGTCGGCGATGATGAGAAGCGGCTTATGGGCGTCGACGATCGACTGCAGAAGCGGGACGATGTCGTTGATGTTGCTGATCTTGATGTCGGTGACGAGGATGTAGGCGTTCTCGAGCTCGGCCACCATTTTCTCGTTGTCGGTGACCATGTACGGGCTGAGATACCCTTTGTCGTATTCCAGGCCTTGGGAGAGCACGAGCTCGTCGTCGCTCGTCTTGGATTCGTCGACGGTGATGACGCCGTTCTTGCCCACTTTCGCCATGGCTTCGGCAATCAATTTGCCAATCGCCACGTCGTGGCTCGACACGGTCGCGATCGCCTCGATGTCTTCATTGGTGTCGATCGGCTTGCTCATCTTGAGCAGCTGCTCGGCGACGGCTTTTCCGGCCTTTTCGATGCCGGCGCGGACAAAGACGGGGTTGGCGCCTTTTTCGACGGCGGAAATCCCGCGGTGGATCATCGACTGGGCCAAGACGGTCGCGGTGGTCGTGCCATCGCCGGCCTTCTCGTTGGTCTGGTTGGCGACTTCGTAGACGAGCTTGGCGCCCATGTTCTCGAAGTTGTCCCTGAGCTCGATCTCGCGGGCGATGGAGACGCCATCTTCGCAGATGACGGGGCTCCCATAACCCTTATCGAGCGCGACGTTCCGGCCCTTGGGCCCGAGCGTCACCTTGACCGTGTCGGCGAGGGTGTCCACCCCCTCCACCATCTTGTCGCGCGCGCTCTTCCCGAATTTGATTTCCTTTGCCATAACTGGTGTTTTTCCTTTCGCTAATCGCGATTAGGCGACGACGGCGAGGACATCCTCCGCCTTGATGAGGAGGTATTTATGCTCCCCTTCTTCGTAATCGGTGCCGCTGTATTCGCGGTAGATGACTTTCTCGCCGACTTTGAGGCCGGCGATGGCCACGATCTTGCCATCCTTATCGGCTTTGCCGGGCCCGACGGCGACGACGGTCGCCACATTGCCGGTCTTTTTCTCGCTGGTGAGAACGATCGATCCGACCTTTTTCTCGGCCGGGACCTTCTCGAGCAGAAGGTAATCATTCAACGGTTTGATCATACCTATTTCCTTTTCCTCCGTAACTGAAGTTACGAGAGTATCTTAATCCTCGTATTGGCACTGTCAAGTTTGGAGTGCCAATGAAAAGAAGGAAAAAGAAAAAAGCGGCTAGTCGCCACCGCTTCTTTCAGATTTTTATTTTGCCGTTATTTCTTCTCGACCGTGGAGTTCCGTGGGACGAGGTGGGCGTCGAATTTGTAGCTCTTTTCGACGAGGTCGTTATTGATGAGATCGATCAGCATGTACATCGAGCGCTTGCCGACTTCCGACATGTCGATCTGCATCGAGGTGAGGGTCGGGCGGACGATGTTGGCGTACTTGGTGCCCACGAGGGAGAGCACTTCGACGTCTTCCGGGACCTTGAGCCCGGCGTCGGTCGCGGCGTTTTCGATGGCGGCGGCGATGGAATCGCGGTAAGCCACGAAATAGCCCCGCTTGTTATGAAGGAAGTATTCGCAGAAATCGGAATAGGTCCGGGTGTAGGAATCGTCGCAATTGACGATGTGATAAGGCTTGCCCAGCCGGGTGTGGGATTCCACGAAGGCCTTCTCGCAATGGGCCAAGAGGCGGCCCCCGTCATGGACGTGCAGGAAGGTCATGTCCTTGCTGCCCCCGTCGCCGTAGTAATTATTGATGACCTGCGTCAATAGATCCTCATAAGAGAAGAGGACGCAGCCGACCCGCTCGCCCGTGATCTTGTTGTTGACGACGATCGTCGGGACGCTATAGGAGTTGATCTTCATGACGTCCTCGGCATCGAGCTCGTCGTCGAAAATGATGGCCCCGTCGACGTGGGTCGTGATGACCCGCTCGATCATCGACAGCGCCTCTTCGTGGCTGTGCGAGGTCGTGAAAAGGGTCAGCACGAAGCCTTTTTCCTTGGCCACCTCGGAGATGCCGTTGAGCATGTTCGAGATGTAAACGTAGTTGGCGCTCGGGATGATGACCCCGATATTGGTGGTCTTGTTGGTGGCCAGGGCCTGGGCCAAGCCCGAAGGCTTGTAGCCGAGGCGCTTAATCGTCTCCTCGACCTTGGAGCGCGTGGTCTCCGTGACGTTGCCCTGCTTGTTGATGACCCGCGAAACGGTGGCCAGCGAGACCCCCGCCGCCTGGGCGACCTGATATATGGTGACGCGGTCTTTCAAATTTTCCATGAAGTTATCCTCTAAGGACAATTGTATGGGTTCCCAGACTAAATTCAATGAAAAGACTTTCAGAGACGTCATGGGATTCCTAAACTCTCTTTATTTTGACGTAAAATGGCATATTTTGCGTATTATTTACAAAATAGAGACGCATTAAAACGACGCTTTTTCCAAGACTCGGGGGGATCGGAGGTCCGGAAAGGGGACGATTTGAGGTTATTTTTCAGGATTACCAGAAATGAAAGCCCTTTCTTTTCAGGGCACGGCATGAAAAAAGGCTTCCCGTTTTCGGAAAGCCCAGGGTTTTCGCGGCAGCTCAGTAAATCGGAAAAGGCACGGCCTTCAGCCGATCGGAGGGGATGTCGGCGCGGCCTTCCTTGGCTTCGAGGGCGCCGTCGAGCTTGACGAGATCCCCTGTGAAGCCGACCGTGCCATTGAGGACCAAAGCGGAGCCGACCCCGTACATGTCGACCGGGACCCCTTCTTTCGTCCATTCGCCGATCTTGGGGGCGGCGAAGCCGCTCGAGACCGTGATGCGCACCCATTCGAGATGATTCTCGACGAGGGCTTTCTTCAGCGCGTAGATGAGCTCTTTGCAGACCCCGTGGGGATCGAAGCCGGAGGTGTCCTTGCCATCGAAATAATGGTCGATGAGGGCTTGCGAGGTGTCGACCCGGACCCCTTTGAGGACCCGCCCCAGATGCTTGGCCACGAGGATGGTGTCGGGGATGACGTTATTGTGATAATCGATGAGGGCGGTCACTTGCTCCTGGGGGAAGGTGGCGTGGTAAAGATCGCAGGCCCTGCAGATGTCCCCGCCGCAGATCTCGATGAGGGCGTGGGGCATCGTCCCCATGCCTTTGACCCCGACCCAAGCCCCTTGGGCGTCGGTCGAGAATTTCTTGATGCCGGCGACGTAAGTGGCGTAGCCATCGCCCGCTTGGGTGAGGTAATCGTCCTGGCGGTCGGCCATCGAGAAGGTGTCGGCCCCGCGCAGGGCCGCCACCACCTCATGAACGTTCGTGGCCACGCTGCTCCGCCTGGCCAAAATCCCGTCGATGAGGGATTCCAGATATCCGAAATCCTCGTAAGCGCCCGTGACTTTGAGGACCGGCTCCCCGAACTGGATCATGTCCCCGTCGTTGAGGGCTTCGATTTTGAGGGTCTCCGGATGCTTGGCGAAAGTATGGATCAGGGCGATCGCCTCGTCGAGGCCGCAGGCCATGGTGTCGTCGCGGCGCTGAAACCACTGCTCCTCCACCACGTGATGGGGGGCGTATTTGAGGACGATCTGGCGGGATTTGAGGAAATAATTCGCGCTGTAATAGCCTTCGGCGATGCGCCGATCGAATTTAAACGTCCGATCCGTGAGGCGGCTGATTTTGCCCGCCTCCTTCAACTGGATCTCCAAAGTTTCTGCCATCTTATTTACCTCCGAGGAAGAAGTCCTCGCCATCGGGATACCCCTCCGCGAGGAAAGCCCCCGCGGGCGCGCCGATCCGCAATTCCGCTCCCGAGCAAATCGCGCAGTCGAGGGGGATGTTGCGGACGATCGATCGGTGGAAGACGCTGCCGTCGAAGCCGATCGTCCCCTCGGTGGCGATCACCACCGAAGCCCCCACCGCAAGATTAGGATACCAGGAAACGGTCGACAAGGTCTCGTTTCCGCTTCGGAGGGTCACGAGGCGGGCCTTCTCATCCAGGGGATGTTCTTCGAGCGAAACGATTTTGGCGACCTGGTAGCCCGAGGCCTCTTCGAGCGGGAGCGAGGGGAGTTCCGCTTGGGCCAGGAGCGTGTTGATGGCGGCCACCAAGAGCCGATGGGGCGCCACGATCATCCCCTTGGCCGTGATTTTGACGGTTTGGGAGATCGCGAAGAGATTGACGCCGACGAGAGCCTCGCCCGCATAAAGGGCGGTGACGTTCCCTTTCGTCACGGTCCGCTCGACTTTTTTCTCGGGGTCGAGGAGGATGAAAAGGACATCCCCGGAGACCGCGTAATCATAATAGAGACGGTACATTCATTTCGCCTCCCCGTTTTTCTTTAGGCCATAGACCAGCCGATGGATGGGTTTGCCCTCGGAGCGGAAGTTCCGCTCGTATTCGCTCATGGCGTCTTCTTTCTCGTCATAGACATAATCGGGCGTGGCGAGGAGAAGCGCAAGAGGCGAATGAAGGGCCTCCTCCTGGGTGAAGGCGTAGAGATTGTCGTTGTCGGTCTTGATGTAGAGGCGGCCTTCCCTGGCCAATAAAGCGGCCATGACGGCCAGGCGGCTCCGGGTCGTGAGGCGCCGCTTCCCGTGCTTTTTCTTGGGCCAGGGATCGCTGAAATTGAGGTAAATCCCCTTGAAGGACAGAGACGCCAGGGCTTCGGCCAAAACATCGAAATCCCCTTGGAGGATCCGGATATTGGGGAGCGTCGAGTCCACGATTTTCTTCCCGAGGATCCCGCTGACCGAAAGATCCCGCTCGATCGCCAGATAATGGGCCTCCGGATGGCGGGAGGCCAAGGAAAGCACGAAATCCCCCTTGCCCGCCCCGATCTCCAAATAGAGATCCAGGGTGAGGAAAAAAGGGTCGGTCGGGCTCACTTTCGTCAGGACGATTTCCGGATGGGCGAGGAGATAGGGCTCGGCCCACCGCTTGAAACGGGCCCTCACTTTCCCCGCCGGCCGAGCATGTAGACGGCGCGGGCGTAAATCGCGATGTCTTTATTGAAGTCGTCGACATAGAGGTATTCGTTGGGCGAATGCATGTTGCCTTCGTGGCCCTTCCAAGAGGCTCCGAAAGCCACCGTGTTTTTGGCTTCTTTGGCGTAGGTGCCCCCGCCGATGGCGAGCGGCTTCGCGAAGAAATCAAAGGTGCTCCGCTTATAGGCTTTCATCAGCGTGGCCACGAGGGGGCTCTTGCGGTCGTAGAGGAGCGGCTTCATCTCCGCCAGCTTGGCGCAGTTGGTCTTGGTGGCGGCCTCGAAGGCGGCGATCATCGAATCGGGCGAGGCCTCTTCGCCATAGCGGAAATCGAGAGTGACCTTGAGGGCTTTGCCATCGTATTTGACGATCCCGAAATTATAGGTGGCCAAGCCCAATTCCTTGGATTCGCTGAAACCGCCAAAGGCTTGGCCGTTGGGGTCTTTCATGGCGGCGGCCAGTAGCGTCAGGGGCTCCAGTTTGTAATAGGATCCCAAGATCCGGAAGGCTTCGGTGGCGGCGTTGATCCCGAGCTGCGGGGTCGAGCCATGGGCGGCCTTCCCGAGGAATTTCACCAGCATGAGGCTCTCGTCGAGGGTGACCTCGGCGTTGACCTTCTGGCCTTTGAGGTACTGGGCGAATTCGGGGTCGGGTTTGAGGGTGACGAGGAGGGCATCGCAGACGGCGTTCATGACGACCCCGCCGTCCATCGCGATGATGGGGCTCAGATCGCAGATGCGGACCGCCTGATAATCCCGGATCCCCTTCTCGGCGTAGATGAGCGGGTAATCGGCATCGGGCGTGAAGCCATAAAGAGGCTCTTCGCCATGGTGCTGCGCGAAGTAATAGCGGAGGCAGCTGGAGCCCCTTTCCTCATCGCCCCCGCTCACGATCTTGACCCGGAAGCCCTTGATCAATCCGTTGTCTTTCAGAAGTTTGACGGCATAAAGCGCCGCGATGAGCGGCCCTTTGTCGTCGCAGGCGCCCCGGCCCCAGAGGCGGCCGTCTTTGAGGGTCGCGTCGAAGGGGGGGTTGTCCCAAAGCCCGGTCGCCGGGACGACGTCGCTATGGCCATAGACCCCGATGAGCGGCCCTTCGGTCCCGACGCTAAGCTCGGTGCAATAGCCTTCGCACGGATCGACGGCAAAGCCATAATCCCGGCCTAATTTGCCGAAGTAATCGAGGGCTTTTTTGACGGCCTCGCCATAAGGCTGGCCCGCCTTTTTGGTGTGCTCGTCGTAGACGGAAGGGATTCTCACGAATTGCTCCAGGGCGACCAAAGCGTTCTTCTCGTAGGTGGCGGACAGCTTCTTGAAATTCGGCATGGATTTTCCTTTTTTCCTTTATTGGCCTGACCTTCCCATGGCGCGGAGAAGGCCTTTGCCCGCGAGCGGCGTGATGATCGCTCCGAGCGTCGCCTCGCCTGCCACCCCCGCGGCGATGATCGCCAAAAAGGTGAAGGTGATCCCATTCATCACGGCGCCACCCGAGGCAAATAACGCGCTCATGGTGCCGCCATAGAAGATGAAGAGATCGCCGAAGACGAGGACCGAGTGGCACACTGTGAGTAAGAAGGCAATCCCACCCACCGCCGCCGGGTTCCCATATATCTTAGGAGTTTTCTTGAGCAGTTGGAAGACGACACCTGCAAGGAGGCCGAAAAGGGCTCGCGGGAGAACGCTCACCCAGGGATAGATGAAGAGGGCGTTGAGGCCGGTCCCCTGAAGGGCCGCCATGAGGCAGGAAGTGAGGCCGAAAGCCGTGCCATAGAGGAGCCCCCGCTTCCAGCCAAAGAGATAAGCGCCGATGAGCACGGGGATATGCATGAGGGTCAAGGAAAGCCCGGTGATGATCGTGAGGTAGCCGAGTTGGGGCACGAAACCCATGATCGCGATGATGGCGATGAACAAGGCGTCGATGGCCAATAGATGGGTCCGATCGAGGCTTTTTTCGGAGGTTTCTTTTTTCGAAGCAAGGCGGAACGCCTGGATGAAGAAGAAGACCCAAACGGCGACGGCGGCCCAGACGACGACGGTTTCCCAGTTCATGGATTCACCCTCCGATAAAGGGCGGCCAAGCCCTTGAGGGTGAGGCCTTCGTCGTAAATGAAATCCGGCAAGAGCGCCTTGACGTAAACGGCGTTCCCGCCGGTGAGGAGGCGTTTCAGCTTAAGCCCGCTTTCTTTCTCGAAAGACGCGGCGAAACCTTCGATTTGATAGGCCGTGCCATAGGTGATGCCGCTTTCCATGCAATCCAAGGTGTTCTTGCCGATGGCGTGCTCCGGGATCACGAGCGGGATTTCCGGAAGGGCCGCCGCTTTGGCGACGAGGGCGGATAGGGAGACGGCGACCCCGGGGGCGATGGATAAGCCGGCATAAGCCCCCGTCTCGTCGACGAACAGATATTTGTTGGCGGTCCCCAAGTCCGCGATGAACAAGGGCGCCCCGTAAAGGGTGACCCCCCCGACGGAATCGCAGACGAGATCGGCCCCCACTTCCTGGGGGTGATCCACTTTGAGGCGGAGCCCGGTCTTGAGATGGGGCCCCACGAGAATGGCTTTTCTTAGGAAAACTTTCTCAGACAGTTCGCTGAAAACCGCGGTCAGAGCAGGCACGACCGAGGAAATGATGACGCCGTCGAAAAGAAAGGGATCGAGTTTCCTCGAAGCCACGAAAACTTTGACCACGCTTTCGTATTCGTCGACGCTTTTGGCGGAATTCGATGACGTTTTGTAAACGCTGACGAGTCGGTCCTTCTCGAAAACTCCGAAATCGATCAGGGTGTTCCCGATGTCGATGGCTAAGAGCATTTAGGTCTACCTCCGCTCTGGCCCTCATCTTGTTGAGGTGCCATGCAAGATGATTATAACGCCCTGCGGCGTGAAGAAAAGGAATCCGTTTGCCCTTTTTATCCCAAACAGGGGTTGCCAGACCTCAAGATTCCCTTACAATAGAGCGGTATGAAAGCCTTTGGAGTCTATGGCGAAAAGCGGATTTTCCTCTTTTATCTCCTGACGGCCGGCCTGGCCCTCGCGGGCGGCCTCGTTTTCTATTATTTCGCCGCCACGACCGGAGAAAGCTGGCTTTATTATGTGGTGTTTTTCTTCGGAGCGGTCTGCCTTTATACGCTTTATCTCGCTTTTTATGAAGGGCTGTTCCGCTACGAGGCCCTCCGCCACGGGCAGGGCACCCTCGTCAAGGCCGTCATCACCCACGTCGATCCCCGGGATGGCTCTTTCTCCAAGGCCCGGCTCGGCGTCGTGACGGAGCGCAACGGGCAGCTCGCCGTCGGAAAACTCGTGGGGACCTTCGGGCCCTTCTTTTCCAAAAAGCACCCGGAAGGGACGAAGGTCTATTGCTACCGCCTCAAGACCGGCGAACTCCTTGTCCTGGCCTCTCAGAGAAAGCCTTCCAAGAGCCTCGCGGCCTAAAAAAACGAAAAGGTTCTTGCCGAAAAGGTCTTTTTTGGGGTTGAGGATCAAATGGCAATGAGATAGAAAAGATAGCTGGCGCCGATGAAGAGGATGGTCCCATAGCGGAGGGTCCCGCCCAAGATCTTTTCGAAAGGCCGGCCCCGGGAGAGGCTCAGATCCTCCTGGTTTTTGACGAGCAAAAACCCCAAGGGCATGATCAGCGGGACGATGTAGCGGAAATCCATCGAGCAGCCGTAAGGCATCGAGATCTGAAGGTAGAGATAGGCGAGGATCATCCCGCCGGCCAGATAGAGGGCGAAGGTCATGGCGTTCCCCCATTCGAGCTTTTTGGCCCACCGCCACACCAAGGAAACCAATAAGGCGAACCAAAGGACGAATTCGGCCCCCAGGGCGAGGATCCCGAAACCCTGGCCGAAGGTGTAACTGAATTCCCCGAAGATCGAGGATTTGAGGGCGTAGGTCAGGATGTTGTAATTGTTGTAAGGCGAGCAGAAAAGCGGGTTGGCGGCCACGTCGGAGGGCCAGAAGGGCAGAAAGAAGCGGGCCAAGGCGTTCACGAAGGCGCTCGTGTAGACGAGCCCGCCGTTATTGGCGTCCCAAACGGAAATCGAGGTGGAGGTCAAAGTCAGGGCGTAGGTTCTCGAGCCGGTGAAAAGGGAGGCCGGCAGGCTATTGAAGACGAAGAAATATGGCAAACCATAGACGAAATGGGTGTAAAAAGTCCACCACAGCCCGAGCGGCAGCACGATGGCCAGGAAGGAAAGGTACTGAAGGGAGAGCGTTTTCCAAGGCAAGGCCCCTTCTCTCCCTTGGAGGGAGCGCACGAATTGGATCAGGAAAACAACGGCCAAGCCAAAGCAAAGGGAGATGGCCGAGAGCTTGGCGAAAAGGGCGAAGCCCACCGCGAGCGATAGGCCCAATAGGTCGCGCCAGCGCTGCCCTTCCTTGAGCCAGCGGAAAGCGAAATAAACGGCCAGGAGGGAGAACAGGATCGAAGGGGCGTCGTTATTGAGCTGGCCGCTGAGCTCGGTGAGGCGGGGGAATAAGGCCAGGAACGCCACCAATAGCAGCCGGCCCCGCTCGCTCAGTTTGAGTTCTTTGAGATTGGCGAATTGGATGAGGACGTAGCTGGCGATCAGCATGTCAAGATCATCCAGGAGCGAGCACGAGGCGAAGAGCAGCTCCGGTTTGGCGGCGAGGGCGGGATCCCAGCACAGGGCCTGAAACACGTGCATCCAGGTCCCCTCGAGGAAGGCGTTGAGGGGCGGATGGTAGAACTGGTAAATCGTCGAGGCCGTGAGGCTGCCGGCCGGGAGCCGCCCCGTCTCATAGAAGACGAGGGCGTAGTCGTAATGGCCTCCGGCCCCCCAGGTGTCATGCTGGCGGGTGTAGCCGTCGGTCACGAGCATATAGGTGAGATGGATGACGAAGGCCAATAAAAGAATCAGGAATTCTTTTTTCTCGAAGGTGAGCTTCCCCCGGGCCTTCAGGAAAGCCCCGTAGCCGACCACGAGGGCCAGAAGCAGGGCTCCGGCGGCTTTGCCGAAGGTCCCGGCGGCCACCGAATAATCGCCATCCAGCGGTTTCACGAGGACATAAAGGACGAAAGACAAAACGAAGGAACAAACGAAGAAAAGAAGCGTTTCGAGCGTTTTTTTGAGTTGGTTTTTCCAGCTTTCGGCCATCGCGATTCACTCCTTTTTGGCTTCGGCGTATTCCTTTTCGGTGTTGACGTCCCAGACGGCCGCCTTATCGGCATCGCCTCCCAGATAGCTATCGGCGGCCATGAGGGCCGAGAGCATCGAATGGTCCATGTTGTTGTAGCGATGCTGCCCGTTGCGCCCGATGCAGTAGAGATTGGGCACGCTCTCGAGGTAGGCTTGGATCTTAGGGAAGGCGTCGTAGCTCCCGAAATAGGCGGGGTAGGCTTTTTTGACTTTGAGGCGGGTGGCGTCGAGGACGTCCGCGGGGGAAGCGATGATGCCCATCGTCACCAGCTCCTGGACCGCGAAGGCGATGAAATCGGAATCGGAGCTCGCCCACAGGGCATCGCCCTCGTCGCAGAAATACTCGAGCCCGATCCACACATGGCGGAGCGGGTCATCGACCATATAAGGCGACCAGTTGTTGAAAATCTGGATGCGGCCCATTTTGACCTCCCGCTCCTGGACGTAGATCCAGTTGTCGGGGATGAGGCCATGAAGCGTCTTGAGCTTGGTCTGGTTCTTGATTTTGAGGCCATCGAGAAGAAGCCCCACCGTGATGAAATCGCGGTAAGGGAGCTTCACCGCCGCCTCGTAAGCCTCGGCGGGGATGCCTTCTTTCCCCATCGCCAGAAAAAGATCCTTGACCGGCATCGAAGAGAAGACCTCGTCGCACTCAAAGCGGCGGCCATCGGCGGTTCCCACCGCCACGATCCGGCCATCCTGGCGCTCGATTTCGCTGACGGCGGCCCCATAGACAATGGTGCCGCCCAGCGCGACGACCTCCGCGGCCAGTTTCTCATAAAGCTGGCCGGGGCCTTTCTTGGGATATTCGAATTGCTCGATCAAAGAGGTCTCGGTTTTGTTCTTGTCTTTTTTGAACGGCGCGGCGACGGCGTTCCACACGGCTTTCGAAAGCGAGAGCCCCTTGACCCTCTGAGCGCCCCAGGAAGGGGACAGCTCCCGGGGGGACACGCCCCAGAGCTTCGTCGTGTAATCCTCGAAGAAAAGCCGGTAAAGCGGCTTCCCGAAGCGGTTGATGTAGAAATCCTCGAGGGATTTCTCGGGCCGCTTGTGGATAGAGCTGGCGAGATAGCCGAAACCCGAGGCCAGGGTCCGGGTGAAACCCATGTTGAGGAAGGTCTGGGGCTTGAGGGAAATCGGATAGTCGAAGAACTTCTTGAGGAAATAAATCCGCGACACCCGATGCCGCAGCAGCATCACCTCGTCGCTCGTCTCGGGGTCGGGCCCGCCGGGGGCGAAGATTTTGTCGGTCCCCAAGAGCCGGTCGTCCCAAGCGGGGGCGCCTTGGACCGGCAGGAGGGAATCCCATAGGGCGTTGACCCGCTCCGACTTCGTGAAAAAGCGATGGCCCCCCGCATCCAGGCGGTTCCCGTGGTATTCGCTGGTCCGGGAGATCCCGCCCACGAAGGACTCGGCTTCGAGGATGATGGGTTTGACGTCGCTCTTCTTCAAGAGCTCGTAGGCGGCGGTGAGGCCCGCGGGCCCCGCGCCGATGATGACGACCTTCCTGTTATCCATGCTGATTTGACGATGGCTTCATTATAGAGCCTCCGGGCGCTGAGATTAACGAAAAAAAGCCCTCGGTCTCCCGGGGGCTTCGTTTTATGCCACGACGAGGTTGAGGATCCGCCCCGCCACGTAAATGGCTTTGAGAATCTTTTTCCCTTCCGTGTAGGCTTTGATTTTGGGCGAGGCGAAAGCGAGGGCCTCGGCTTCTTTTTGGGAGGCCTCGAGCGGCATCGCGATGACGTCCCGGACTTTGCCGTTGATGGAGATGGCGACGGAGGCTTCTTTTTTCTCCAGCGCTTTCGGATCGTAGGTCGGCCAAGGCTCGTAGGCCAAGGTCTTGTCATGGCCGAGCTTCGCCCACATCTCCTCCCCCACGAAGGGGCAGAGGCAGGAGAGGATCTTGACGAAGCCCTCCAAGTAGGGCTTGTAAAGGCTCTTGGCCTTATAGCCGTCATTGACGAAGACCATCATCGCGGCGATGGCCGTGTTGAAGGACAAAGACTCATAGTCCTCGCTGCATTTCTTGACCAGGAAATGATAGGAGTAGTCGAGTTCATGCGAGTTGGCTTCGGCGATCTTGGCGCGGAATTCCTCCCCGTCGACCAGGCGGTAGGCCCGCTCGAGGAAGTGATAGGCGCCCTCGAGCCCGGTCGTGCTCCAGGGCTTGGCCTCGTCAAGGGGCCCCGCGAACATCTCGTAAAGGCGGAGCGAATCGGCCCCGTACTCCTTGACGATGTCATCGGGGCTGACCACGTTGCCGCGGGACTTCGACATCTTCTCGTTGTTGGCCCCCAGGATCATGCCCTGGTGGTAGAGGCGCTTGAAAGGCTCTTCGCACGGGACGATCCCGAGATCATACAGGAACTTGTGCCAGAAGCGGGCGTAGAGGAGATGGAGCACGGCATGCTCCTGGCCGCCGATGTAGAGATCGACCGGGAGCCAGTGCGCGATGAGGGATGGCTCGGCCAGGGCCTGATCGTTATGGGGGTCCAGGAAGCGGAGGTAATACCAGGAAGAGCCGGCCCATTGCGGCATCGTGTTCGTCTCGCGGACAGCGGGCTTCCCCTCATAGGTCGTCTTGAGCCAACTCGCGGGGGCTTTCGAAAGCGGCGGTTTGCCGTCTTTGGAGGGGCGGTAATCGTCGAGCTCCGGGAGCACGAGCGGCAGGTCTTTCTCGTCGAGGCAATGCTCTTTCCCGTCAGCGGTCTCCACCGCCGGGATCGGCTCGCCCCAATAGCGCTGGCGCGAGAAGATCCAATCGCGGAGCTTGTAGTTGACGACCTCATGGCCGAGGCCCATCTCGCCCAGCTTCTGGGCGATGGCCGCGCCGGCCTTTGCGATATCATAGCCATCGGCGAAGGAGGAGTTGATGTGCTTCCCGTCCGCGGTGAAGGCCGCGGAAGAAACGTCCCCCTCGAGGACCGGGACGATCGGGAGGCCGTGGGTTTTGGCGAAGGCGTAATCCCGCGCGTCGTGGGCCGGGACGGCCATGACGGCCCCCGTGCCATAGCCCCCGAGGACGTAATCGGCCACGTAGATCGGGATTTTCTTCCCGTTGATGGGGTTGATGGCGTCGGCCCCCAAATACACGCCGGTCTTCTCTTTCTCGGCTAGGGAAGTCCGGGCCAGGTCGCTCTTTTTGGCGGCTTCCGCCACATAGGCTTCGACGGCTTTCTTCTCGCGGGCCCCGACGATTTCCCTCACCAGCGGATGCTCGGGGGCGAGGCAGCAATAGGTGCAGCCGAAAAGGGTGTCCACCCGGGTCGTGAAGACGCGGAATTCCTTGGTCGAGCCGGCGACCCCGAAGGTGATCTCCTCGCCGACCGAGCGGCCGATCCAGTTCCGCTGCATCTCCAGGGTGGATTTCGGCCAATCCAGAGTCTCAAGATCCTTCTCGAGGCGGTCGGCGTAGCGGGTGATCCGAAGAATCCACTGCCGCATCGGCAGTTTGACGACGGGATAGCCCCCGCGCTCGGAGAGCCCGTTGATGACCTCCTCGTTGGCCAGCACGGTCCCGAGCTCGGGGCAGTAGTTGACGGGCACGTCGGCCACGTAGGCCAGATCGTGCTTGAACATCTCGCAGAAGATCCACTGGGTCCACTTGTAATAGCCGGGATCGATGGTCGCCAGCTCCTTGCTCCAGTCATAGGAAAAGCCCAGGGACTCGATCTGGTCCTTGAAATGGGCGATGTTCTCGCGCGTGAAGGCTTCCGGATGGCGGTTCTCTTTGATCGCGAATTGCTCGGCCGGAAGCCCGAAGGCGTCCCAGCCCATCGGATGGAGGACGTTATAGCCCTGCATCCGCTTCATCCGGGCGACGATGTCGGTGGCCGTGTAGCCTTCGGGGTGCCCGACGTGCAGGCCCTGGCCCGAGGGATAAGGGAACATATCGAGGACGTAGTATTTGGGTTTCGTGAAATCGTGGGTGTCGCAGTAAAACGTGCGGTTCTTCGCCCAAAGGGCCCGCCACTTCTTCTCGATGGCGGCGTAATCATAGGACATAGCGGATCCTCCTATCAGGACATTCGATCAAGGCTTGGGCAATAGGCTCTCGTAGAGCTTGGAATATTCGTGGGCGCTTTTCTTCCACGAGCGGTCGAGCCGCATGGCGGCGGAGGCGACTTTATAGTAAGACGCCTGATCGCCAAAGAGCTTTTGGGCGAGGCCGAAGCCATAATCGAGGCCGGTCTCATTATAGTCATTGAAGCCGATGCCGTCAGCCCCGTCGGCGTTCGTGCCATCGTAGCCCCGGACCGTGTCCTTGAGCCCGCCCGTGAAGCGGACGAGCGGGACGGTCCCGTAGCGCTGGGCGATCATCTGGCTGATGCCGCACGGCTCGAAGAGGCTCGGCATCAGGAAAAAGTCGCTTCCGGCGTAGATCTTATGGGCCAATTCGTTGCTGTAGCCGATGAAGAGGCCGCAGGTGTCGGGATAGGCTTTCTGGAGGGCGGCGCATTTCTCCTCGAGATCGCTTTCCCCGTTCCCCAAGATCAGAAGGTTCGAGCCTTTGGCCAAAACCTTCCGCCCCGAGGCCAAGAGGAGATCGATCCCCTTCTGCCATGAGAGGCGGGTCACGATGCCATAGACCGGGCCCCCGAACCATTTGACGTGAAAGGCCGAGAGGAGATCGGCCTGGTTGAGGTGCTTCCCCTCCGCGAGGTTGCTGAGGGAATAGCGGCGCACCAGCGCCTTGTCGATCGCGGGGTTCCATTCGTCGGTGTCGATGCCGTTCAGGATCCCGAGGAAATCGTCTTTCCGGAGCTCCAGGACCCCGTTGAGGCCCTGGCCCCCCTCATTGGTGAGGAGCTCTTCCCGATGGGTCGGGGAGACGGTCGTCACCTTGTCGGCGTAATAGATGCCGGCCTTGAGGGTCGAGACCATGCCTTGGAAGCGGACCTGGCCTTCGTCGTAGAGGGCATCGGAGAGGCCGTAGAAGTCGTTGAGGAAATAACGGTCGATCATGCCTTTGAAGGCCGGGTTGTGGATCGTGAGGACGAATTTGAGGCCATCGTAGAACGAATCGGTCGAGGCCCCTTCCTTGATGAGGCACGGGACCATCGCCGTCTCCCAGTCATGGACATGGACGACGTCGGGCTTGAAGTCCAGGAATTTGATGAGCTTGCGGCAAGCCAAGGAGAAGAAGGCGAAGCGCTCGCCGTCATCCTCGTAGCCATAGAGCTTGTCCCGCCCAAAATAATAATCGTTGCCGATGAGGTAATAGGAGACCCCGTCGATGACGGCGAGGCTCACCCGCGCCTCTTGCTGGCGCCAGCTCATGTAGACCGTGAAGGTCCCGATGAGCTTGACCGTGAGGCCTTTGTTGAAGATCGATTTGTAGAAGGGCAGGGCGATGATGACCTTATGGCCCTCCTTGACGAGCTCGACGCTTAACGCCGTCACGACATCGGCCAAACCGCCGGTTTTGGCGAGCGGATTGGCTTCCGAAGCGAACATCGCGATTTTCATAGGATGGCTCCTTGCTTGAGATAAATGATGTTGGCCGGATCCCCCGCGATCGTATGGCGGGAGGTCACGATGGCGTATTTGTCGACGACGACGTCCCCGAGGGTCACGAGATCCCCGACGGCGACGTTGGAGAGGATGATCGAGTGATGGACTTTGGAGCCCTTCCCGATCTTGACGTTGCGGCAGATGATCGAATCCCGCACCTCCCCGTCGATGATGCAGCCATTGGAGATGAAGGAATTGGCGATGGCGCTGTGCTCGCCATAGAGGGCGGGCGGGGTGTCATGGGTCAAGGTGTAGACCGGCCATTCCGGCTTGAAGAGGGTGGCGGCCACCGCCCGATCGAGAAGCTCGAAGGAATACTGGGCGTAATGCTCGAGGGAATCGAAGCACCGCGCATAGCCCTTGAATTCGTGGGCGTGGAGCTTCAATAAGCCGTTCTTGAGAAGGTAGGAGATCATCTCCCGCATGCCATAGGAGGCGTCGACCCGGACGTGCCGGGCGATGATGTCGGCCAAGACCGTGCGGTTCACGATCCAGAGGGCCAAGGAGACGTTGGCCGTCTTGCTCTTGCCGTCATTGAGACGGATGTCGGCGACGTAGCCATCCGACCCGATGTCGAAGACGGGCTGGCCCACGAATTCGACGTTGGCGTCCTCGATTTTCTTATAGACGAGGGTCATGTCCTCGTGCCGGGCCAGGTGCTCTTCGATGATGGGCCTGAGATCGATGTCGAGCACCACTTCCGGGGACTCGAAGACGATCACGGAGGCGTTGGAGTCATACAGGACCCAGTCGTTCTCCTTGATGTTGTTGATGTCGCTGTTGTAGGCCGGATTGAGCATCCCTTTCTCGTTATAGAAGACGGTCTCGCGGCCGGTTTTGGTGTTATTGACCCAGGACATCATGTTGCCCATGTGCTTGAGGAGCGACCGCTGATGGTCTTTGATGAGGATGCCGACGGTCTCGATTTCGCTGTTGCAGAAATTGGAGAGGGCGAAATCGGAGAAGGCGTAGCGGCCCAGAAAGCTCGTCGAGGCCAAAGGCCGCGAGGAGGTGAGCTCCCCCAGTTCCGGGGAGTTATGGCAGTCGAGAAGCGCGATCACGTCTTTCATAGTCACTTGGCCGCCTTTCCGTTGACCACGAGGGAGATCTCCCCGTCTTCGGGCCCGATCTTGGCCCCGCCGTCGATCAGCGTGTCCGGGCCGATGATGCAGCCCTCGACGTCGGCGCCCGCTTTAATGACGGCCCCGTTCATGATCACGGCGTTCACGCATTTGGCCCCTTCTTCGATCAAAGTCTCGCCCGACAGGACGCAATGGTCGACCGAGCCGAGGACCGTGGCCCCCTGGTTGATGAGGGAATCCCGGACCGTCGCGTTCGGGCCGATATACTGCGGCACCGAGTGGGTGTCCTCCGAATAGATGCGGTTATCGCCCTGAACCGTATAAAGATTGGTCGAGGTGTCCCCCGAGATCAAAAGATCCATGTTGGCTTCGTGGAGGGAGGCCACCGTCCCCACGTCCTTCCAGTAGCCATGGTAGGTATAAGCCACCATCTTTTTCTGCTCGGCCATCATCTTGGGGATGATGTTCTTGCCGAAATCGTGCTCGCTTTTGGGATCGGCGGCGTCGGCCAATAATTCGTCCCGCAGGGTCTTGTAGGTGAAGATGTAGATGCCCATCGAGGCGAGGTTGGAGATCGGCTTTTTGGGCTTTTCCTGGAAATCGGTGATGTTGTCCTGCTTGTCGGTCACGAGGATCCCGAAGCGCGGGGCCTCCTCCCAGGCCACGGGATAGACCGAGATCGTGCAATCGGCCAGGCTCTCGAGGTGCTTTTTGAGCATCGCGTTGTAGGTGCAGGAATAGACGTGGTCGCCCGAGAGGATGAGGACGTAATCGGGCTCGAGGCCATCGAGCCAGTCGATGTTCTGATAGATGGCGTCGGCGGTCCCCAGGTACCAGTTGCTGCCTTCGTCGGTCTGCTTGGGGGTCAGGATGGCGGTCAAGGAGCGGACCCCGTTAAGGCCCCACTTCTCGCCGTTGCCGACGTAGGTGTTGAGCTCGCTCGACTCGTATTGGGTCAGGACCCCGACGCTCGTGATCCCGGAATTCGCGCAGTTGGACAGCGGAAAATCGATGATGCGGTATTTGCCGCCGTAACTGACCGCGGGTTTGGCGACTTTCTTCGTCAAAGCCTGCAGCCGGGTTCCTTTGCCCCCAGCCAAGATCATGGCCACTAATTTGGTGCTCATAGGCCTTTACCTCTTTATTTTGTTCAGCGAAACATCGGCTCTTCGCCATTTATCTTAGCACCTCCCGCGCGCGGAAGGCGAGACGAAAGGGAAAAGGCTTCATCCGCCGAGGACGGAAACGCCAAGATAATCGCAAAAACATTGCTTACCACGATGCCCCGTGCTATATTCTAAATCGCGATTTTTCGTATCGCCTCAGAGGTGAAAATCATGTCAAGAGTATGCCCAGTTTCCGGAAAAGGCCCGATGAGCGGGAATAGCCGCAGCCACTCCGTCCGCGCGACCCGTCGCGTCTGGAACGTCAATCTCCAGAAGTACAAGGTCAACATCAACGGCAAGATGGTCGAGGTCCGCATGAGCGCCCGCGCCTACCGTTCCTTGAACAAGTCCGTCAAGGCCAAGGCCGCGGAGGCCGCCAAGGCGGCCGTCGCCCCGAAAGCCGAGGTTAAGGCCGAAGTCAAGGCCGTTGCCGCGGAAGCCAAGCCGGTGGAAGCCAAAGCCGAAGCGAAACCCGCCGAAGTTAAGTAAACGATAAAACGAAAAGAAGCGGTCAACCACCGCTTCTTTTTTTGTGCCTTCGGGCCGGGGCCTCCGAAAGGATTCCCTTGGCCCCCGGCGTCAGCGGAGGCAGAAAGGCGAAAGGGCTTTTTCCTGGACCTCGCCCTTCTCGACGTCGATGACCCGGGTGAAGCCCAGGCAATCCGAGAGCCGGTGCGAAATGGAGATGACGGTCCGCTCGGAAGAGGCTTTGGCCAAGGCCTCGATCACCTGCTTCTCCGTCTCCGAATCGAGGTTGGCCGAGATCTCATCGAGGAGCAGGATCCGGGGATTGGCGACGATGGCCCGGGCCAACCCCAAAAGCTGGAGCTGCCCCCGCGAGAAATCCTTTTCGTCGAAGGGCGCGTCGTAGCCCCCGGCAAGATGCCCCATCACATAATCGTCCAGAAAGGAATCCCGCATGGCCGCGCGGACCGCCTCGAGCGTGAGCCCCGCCTCGCCCAAGGTCACCTGGTCTTTCACGGTTCCGGGGACGGGCTTGAAGCCCTGCTCGACGTAGCCGAAGATCTTCCGCTTGGCCCCATCGGGGATCTTGGCGGCCTCGACCCCGGCAACGAGGATCGTCCCCGCGGTCGGCTCCAATAGCCCCAGGATCAGCCGGAACATCGTGGTTTTGCCCGCCCCGGTCCGCCCGACGACGGAAATCTTTTCGAGCGGCCGGATCGCCAGGCTCACCTGGCTGAAAACCAGCTCCTGGCCATCGGCGTAATGGAACGAGACCCCGGAGAAAACGATGAGGGAGGGGGCCTTCGCCCCCAGGATCGCCGCGGAAGAAAGGGCATCATCCTTCGGGGCGATCTCCGGCTCGTTCATGAAGGCGACGACGCGCTGGATCCCGGAGACCCCTTCCTGCATGTCCTGCAGTTCCTGGCCGATGTCCTCGATCGGGGAGAACACGTCCGAGATGAGGGAAAGGGCGGCCGCGAAAGTCCCGACCGTGAGCCCAATGACGAGGCCCCCTCCGCCGAGGGAATAGACCACGAGGAAGGCGACCGCGGAGATGGCGGCGGCCTTCAGGATCTCGAGGATCGGGGAATAGACGCTGTCGAACCAGGCCGTCTTGTCTTGGACGGCGTAGCCTTCTTGCAAAAGCCCCACGAATTGCTTTTCGCGGTAGCCTTCCTTCCCGAGGTTCTGGATCGTGAGGGCGCCGTCGATCGTCTCCGAAAGGTCGTTGCTCTCTTTGTTGATGACTTTCCGGTTGGCGAGCTGGCTCTTGAGCATCCCTTTGCGGAAGAGCTGGGTCACGAGGAAGATCACGGGGATCAAAACCGCCAGGATGAGCCCGAGGGCCCAGCTGAAGAAGAAGACGGAGACGAGGATCCCGAGGATGCTGAAAAGGCTCACGATCATCTGCACGAGCCCATCGGCGAAGAGGAGCTCGATGGCGTAGACGTCGTCGGTGAGGCGGCTCGTCATCTCCCCCGAGCCGTGGCTGGTGAAGAACTCGCTTCGGATGCGATGGGATTTCTCCATCATCTCGAAGCGGAGGGAGCGGATCAGCTTCTGGCCGAAGGAATCGACCAGGTAGTTCTCGCCGACCTGAAACGCCCCGATGAGGAAATAGGAGCCGAAATAGGCCAAAGCGATGAGCGTGAGGGCCCCGGCGTCGGGGCTCGTCCCCGCGCGGAGGGCCGGGGCGATGTAGCCATCGATGAGATAGCGGAGGGCGAAAGGAGGCAAGAGCCCAGACAGGGCGGCCCCGAGGACGAAAAAGGCCAGCAGGGCCGTGAGACCCCAGCGGCGGGCCAGGAAACGGGCCACGAAGCGCGAGGTTTTGAAGGTCTTAGGCATGGGTGATCTCCCCTCCCGATTGCTGAAGGGCGTAAAGGTTGCGGTAGGTCGGGCAGCTTTGGAGGAGCTCCTCATGGCTCCCCGCGCTGACCGTGCCGTCCCCGTTGAGGACCACGATGCGGTCGAGGCCGGGGAAAGAAGTGAGGCGATGCGAGATCAAAAGGACGAGGGAGCCCGGAAGCTCGCGTCGCAGCCGCGCGACGATCTCCTTCTCCGTGGCCGGGTCCACCGAGGCGAAAGGATCGTCGAGCACGACCAGGGCTTTTTTGTGATAAAGGGTCCTGGCCAAAGCGATCCGCTCTTGCTGCCCGCCCGAAAGCTTGACCCCCTCGTTCCCGACCAGCGTGGCCTCCCCGAGCGGCATGGTGAGGAGATCCTCGGAGAAGCTCACGGCCTCAAGATAGGGGCCGACGGGCTTCGAATCGCCCAGGGCCACGTTGGCCGCGATGGTGTCGGTGAAAAGGTCGTTGCGATGGCCCATGTAAGCGACCGTCCCCGCGATCTCTTGAGAGGAGTAAGCCCTCAGCTCTTTCCCGAAGAGGACGATCGAGCCCTCGTAAGGCAGCTCTTGGAGGAAGACCCTGCCCAAAGCCGACTTGCCCGAGGCGATCGGGCCGGTGATCCCGATGATCTGGTTTTTCTGGGCCGTGAAACTCAGGCCGCGGAAAAGCGCCTTTCCTTGGATCGGGACCCCAAAACCGCTCACGGCCAGCGTCCCTTGGGGGGCGTCCACCGCTTTCGGGGCGCCATACGCCGCGTAGGGGGCGATATAAGGCTTGATGCGCTTCCACGAGGCGAGGCCGTTCTCGATCGAGCCGAAGAGCTTGGCGGATTCGGCCGCCTTGGCCGCCATGATGACGAAGATGGTGAGATAAGCCGTGAGCTCCCCCACCGTCCACCCTCCGCTCAGGATCCCCGGGATGGTGACGGCAAGGGGATCGCCGGCGATCACGTGCCGCGAACCCAAAAGGATGATGGGCACGAGCCCGATCAAGGCGATGACGCTGGCGAGCGGCATCATGGCATCGGCCAAGGCCGACGCTTTGATGGCCTTTTTCTCGTAATCGGAGAGGGTGGCGTCATAGCGCGAAAGGTTGTCGGCATCCCGCCCATAGATCCGATACGTCAAAGCGTTGTCGAAGAGGTCGTAAGTCGCCCCCGAGATCCGGGAGCTGGCCTTGCGGGCCTGCGCGGAGGCCTTGAAGATGGCTTTGCGCAAAAGAAAGGCCGCGAGGATCGCCAAAGCGACCGGCAAAAGGGCGAGCAGGGTCATTTGGTAATCGAAAAGGAAGAGATAAGCCGCATAGAAAAGGAAGACGAAGCAGGTATCGAAGATCTCGGTCGTGAGCTTCCGCATGCCCTCCACGGCGGCCGCCACGTCGGAGGTGACGCGGTTGAGGAAAACCCCCATGCCGGTGCCTTTGAGCTCGGCGGAGGAGAGGTGCAGGGTGTTGTTGTAGACGTTGAGCCGCATCGAGGCGATGGCGTTGTTGGCGAAGCGCCGGACGGTGTACCGCTTGAGCATCCGGGTCACCTGGGTGAGGGCGATGGCAGCGAGGAAAAGGGCCAGGAGAGACGCCATCCCCCCGACCGTTTCGCCCGACTGGACGGCATCGATCAGCCGGCTTTCGAAATAGGGGAAGGCCAGCATCCCGAAGTTATAGACGATGCCGGTCACGGCGATGACGAGGCAAATCCCCGGCTGGGCGGCCCAATACGAAATAAGCCGCTCGGGCCTTTGGACCGCTTTGATCGGATGCTTATTCATCGGAGGAAGCCCTCGTTTTCATCGCTCGCCAGCCCTCGCTTGGTTTTCATTTTTCAATTATAGTTCAAAGCGGCGTTTCTTTCCGTCTCAAGGCCCGATTTCCGAAACCGCCCCGGGTTAGTGGCGGGAAATTTGCGGATTGGCGGGGAGCGAAAAGGCCGCTTCAGGAGACGAAGAAATAGCCGAACGTGGCCACGAGAAGCGCCAAAAGATGCAGGGCGATGAGAAGCCATTCGCTGGCCGCCAAAACGAAGGGGCGCGGCCGGACGAAGGTCACGGTGCCGTCCTTTTCGGCCTGGGCCTCCAGGCGGTCCCACTTCTGCAGCTTGGGGTTGAGAAGCACCAGAAAAGCGCACAGGGCGAGGAAGAAAAGAATCAGCGCGAAAAGGAGGAGGACGGACCCGCTCGCGGGCGTTTTTTTGTATAAGGCGTAGAGAAAGGACCCCATCATCGCGACGGTGATCGAAAGAAGGCCCCCGAAGAGGTAGAAAAGGAGCAGATGCTCCTTGGGATTCCGGGGCGTCACGATCGTGAGGAGGAGCTCCACCGCGCCCAGGGCAAACGAGAAAACGGCGATGCCGATCAAGTAAGAAAAGCCCAAGCCCGCATAGGCGTAAAAGGAGGATAGAAGGTAGAGCGATAACCCGGTCGTGGCCAAAAGATAAAGCCCCTGGAAAAGGCGGGTCCCCAGATAGGCGCCCCGCGAATCCTCATAGAACTCATAAGGGAAATAGGAGAGGAAATCGTATTCTTTTTTCTGGCTCCGCTTGGCCAGAAGCCCATAGGTCAGCATGAGGCCGAAGAGGAAAAGGGGTCCCAGGATCAGGGCGGCCAAAATCCCGCCGCTCATCCGAGGAGCCTCCTGACCCGGTTCGAAAAATCGGGATGGCCGAAAAGATAAGACCCGGCCACCAGGATCTCCGCCCCCGCCCGGACGCAGGAAGGCCCCGTGAGTTCGTTGAGGCCGCCGTCGACTTCCAGAAGCGGCCGCCGCTCACGGGGGAGGCCATCGATCAGGGCCCGGAGCTCGCTTAGGCGAGCGAGGCTCTCCCCGAGGAAGGGCTGGCCGCCTTTCCCTGGCTCCACCGACATGAGCAGCACCAGATCGACTTTGCCCAGATAAGGCTCCAGGACGCGGGTCGGGGTGAGGGGCTTGAGGGCGATCCCCACGCGGCAGGAGGCGGCCTTGATGCGGGCGATCGAAAGGTCGATTTTCTCGCGATCGGGGCAGGCTTCGTAATGAAAGGTCACAACGTCGGCGCCGGCCTCCGCGAAAGCGGCGGCCTGCTCCCAGGGCTTTTCGATCATCAGGTGCGTGTCATTGACGAGGGGATGGGTGGCGTGGATCTTCCGGACGAAAGAAACCCCGAAGCTGACGGCGGGCACGAAAAGGCCGTCCATGACATCGATGTGGAGATAGGCGGCCTTCGCCGAAACCGCCTCCGCCACCGCGGCTTCGAGATGACGAGGATCGGCCGCCAATAAGGACGGGGCGACGGTAGGATAAGCGAGGGCGCGGAGCTCTTTCATTTGAAGCCGAAGAGCCTGGCGACCCAGGATTTCCTTTCGACGAAATTCTTCTGGTCTTTCATCGCGTCTTCGATCGCGTCGTGCATGAGGAGCGAGCTGAGGAAACGCTCTTCGGGCCGCTTGCGGCAGGCCTTGACCACGATTTTGTCGAGGGGCTTGGGGATCGAAGGCAGGAGCTTGCTGGGCTCCGGGAAGTGTTTCTTGATCTGGGCCAGGGCCACGTCCGAGGGCGAGGCCCCGTCGAAGGGGATGGTGCCGGTCAGAATCTCAAAGAAGACGATGCCCATCGAATAGATGTCGCTCGGGACCCCCGCCTCGCTGCCGAGGATGATCTCGGGGGCGCAGTAATAAATGGTGCCGGTGACGGCGTCGCCCTTGGGCTTCTCGCCGAGTTCCGTCGAGATCCCGAAATCGGCGATCTTGATGGAGCCGTCGGGCAGGTAGAAAAGATTGTCGGGCTTGATGTCCCGATGGATGATGCCGTGCTCATGGACGTATTGGATCCCGCTCGTGAGCTGGAGCATGACCTCGCAGGCCTCGAGCGGCGGGAGGTTATGGCCCGAGACGACGTTCAGCTTGTCGCGGAGGGTCCGCCCATCGACGTATTCGTTGGCCATGTAGGGTCGGCCATCCACCACGCCCTGCCCGAAGACCTTGACGATATTCGGATTGTTGAGCGAGGCGGTCGCGATGCACTCGCGGTGAAAGCGGTCGACGTTTTTGGGATCGCCCATCATGTCGGTGCGCATGACCTTCAATGCCACGGAGCGCTTCCCGACGATGTCATAGGCCTCGTAGACGTCCGCCATCCCGCCGTGGGCGATGCGGCTGGTCACGCGGTAGCGGTCATCGATTTTGTCGCCGATGTCAATCATGATCGATGCTCTCCCAATAGCTCACGCCGATATTGTCGCTGCCGCCGTTGTTGTTGGCGATCGAGATCAGGGACTGGACCTTTTGATCGGCCCGCTCATCGGTCAGGAGGATGGAGTGAATCTGCTTGGCCTCCACTTGGTTATAAAGGCCATCGCTGCAAAGCAGAATCGTCTCGCCGGCATAAGGGTATTCGTTGATGGTCAAAGAAACCGAGGGGTAGATCCCGAGGGCGTTCATGAGCACGTGGCGGTCGGGGTGGGTCAAGGCCTCGACGGGGGTTATTTTTCCCGTCTTGACGAGGAAATGGACATAGGTCTGATCCTCCGTCAATTGGTCGATCGCCTCCAGCGTGATCCGATAGGCCCGGGAATCCCCGATGTTGGCCGTCATGATCTTGTTGCCCGCGATGAGGGCGCACACAAGGGTCGTGCCCATGCCTTTGCAATCGGGGTTCTTCTCGGCCTGGTCGTAGATGACCTTGTTGGCCTCTTTGCAGGCCCTCGTGATCCAAAGCTGGTCGAGATATCCGGAGACGTGCTTGTGCTTATGGCGGAAGCTATCGGTCACCGAGCCGATGGCGAGCTGGGAGGCCAGATCGCCTTTGTTGGCCCCGCCCATCCCATCGCAGACGATGAGGAAAACCTCGCCGTAGGCGTTCATGAGAACCATGGCCTGGTCTTCGTTGGCGGCTCGCACTTTGCCGATGTCGGTTTTATAGGCGTAGGTGCCGTGATAAATGGGTCTCATTGCGGTTTCCTCACATAATTGACGCGGAGCTGCCCGCAGGCGGCGTCGATGTCGGCGCCGAATTCCTTCCTCACGGTGCAGTTGATGCCTCTCTCGTTGAGGCGGGCGCTAAACGCTCTCACCACCGCTTCCTCGCTCCGCTCAAACGGCTTTTCCTTGACCGGGTTGAGGGGGATGAGATTAACGTAGCACAAAGTCCCCCGCAAGAGCGCGGCGAGTTCATCGGCGCAGGCCAGGGAATCGTTGACGTCCTTGATCAGAATGTACTCAAACGTGACGCGGCGTCCGGCTTTGTCCAGATAATAGCGAACCGCTTCCATCACTTCCGCGATCGGATAGCGGGCGTCGATCGGCATCAGCTTTTTCCGGATCTCGTCATTGGGGGCGTGGAGGGAGACCGCGAGATTGATCTCGATCCCCTCGTCGGCGTAACGCCGGATGCCCGGCACGAGGCCGCAGGTGCTCACCGTGAGGTGGCGGGCCCCGATGGCGAGGCCGCGCTGCTCATTCATGATATGGACGAAGGCCAAGACGTTGTCGTAGTTATCGAAGGGCTCGCCCGTGCCCATGACGACGACGTGGGTGACGTTCTCCCCTTCTTTGGCCAACAGCTGATTCATGAGGACGATTTCCCCGGTCATTTCGGCCGTGGTCAGATTCCGCTCTTTTTTCAGCAGCCCGGAGGCGCAGAAAGCGCAGCCCATGGAGCAGCCGACTTCGGAGGAAACGCAAACGACGTTGCCGTAATCGTAACGCATCAAAACGGTTTCCACTTTGGCCCCATCGGCCATGGCCAATAAGAGCTTGACGGTGCCGTCTTTCGAATCCTGCTCCGTGAAAATGGTCGGCAAAGTCAGGCAGTACTCGCTTTTGAGCGTGGCCCGGAAAGTCTTGGAGATGTCGGTCATGAGATCGAAATCGTAGACCTTCTTGACGTAAATCCACTCAAAAAGCTGACGGGCCCGATAGGGGGTCTCGCCCTTGGCTACCATCTCCTCTTCGAGGGAAGGAAGCGGATATCCGAAGAGGTTCTTCTGCTCCATCGTTGATCTTTACTTTACCGTGATCGACGGGTTTTCCTTTGGCAGAGTGGTTGACGAAATAACCGGCTTGGCCTCGGCTTTCGGAAGCGGTTTTTCGAGGGGTTTCCCCGCGGAGGGCCTTGCTTCGGACGGTTCGGCCTCGAGAGCTTTTTTCGCGACTGGTTCAACGGCTTCTGGGGGGAGCGGCTTTGGGGCCGGCGCGCCCTTGGCGAGCTCTTCTTGAATGAGCGTCGCTTCGATGGGCTTCGGCTCCTCGGGGATCACTTCCGCGGGCTCTTCCACGAAAAGCTCCGCTTCGAGGGGTTTGGCTTTGATTTTGGGCTCTTTCTTGGCTTCCAGGGGTTTTATTTCGGCGGGAGCGGCTTTTTCTTTGGGCTCGATAGCCGCGGGTTTCGCCCCGATTTCCTGAGGGGCTTCCGCGGGCGCTATTTGGGCGGGCTCGGGGAGGGCGGCTTTCGCCACCACGGCTTTCGCCGGCTCCGTCAGCGCGGGCGCCTCTACTTCATTTTCAAGGATCTTCGCCGGTTCGGGGGCGAGGGTTTTGAGGGGTTCCTTAAGGGCGGCTTTGGCCTCTTCGGGGACGGAGGACGCCGGCTCTTCCTTGGCGGCTTCCGCTTCGTCCGCCTTGGCGGCGGAGGTCGCGGAAACGCTGGGGGCGCTCGCCACGAGGACCGGGAGCGGAGGATTGGCTTTGGCGAGGGCGGTGTCCTTCCGCATCACGCAATAATACACGGCGGTGTCCAGCTCCTCGAAGGGGAAAAGCTGAGCTTCGCGGACGATCTTGAATTCCGGATGGGCCAAGACGAAATCGGCGATCGTCTGATGGCCTTCCTTTTTCGAGATCGTGTAAATGAGATAGATCAAAGTGCCATGCTCGGCCACGAATTTGGAGGTGCCTTCCAGCGTGGCTTTCTCTTTGGCGAATAAAGCATCCATGGCTTCCTTCTTGAAGTGCAAAAGATAATCCGGGTATTCGCGGATGAGATCGAAGTTCGAGGAGGCCGGCGCGCAGACGACGAGCTCCTGAGGCCGGGAGATCGACGCTTCGAGGGCCGAAGGATCGGCCGCGAAGAAATTGACGTTCTTCAAATTGGCGTCGCGGATCATCCGCGTGACGTCGACGTAGCCGTTGAGATCGCCCACCCCGAGGTTGAGGCCGATCTTGGCCTGATAGCTTTCGATGGCTTCTTTGAGCAGCGAGGAATCCTCGTTGCCGTCGTAGAAGAAAGCCTCGGAAGGCTCCTCCACCATGAATTTGTCGACGAGGTCTTTGGTCGCCAGCCGTTCGGCGAAGATCTTGTTGTCCCGGAATTCGGGAAGCTTGCGGAGCGGCTCCTTGCCGCCGTAATAGAGCATCCCCTCCACGCCCGTCTTGGCGTAATCGGGGTTGTTGTTCAGGATCTCATCGACGGTGACGAGCGAGGTGCGCACCCGAACCGAGGTGGTGTTCTGGTGGTTGTTCTTTTTGAGGATCTTGAAGGTCGTCCCATAGCCGTAATGCTCCCAGATTTTGAGGACCCATTCGGGGGTGTTGTAGCGGAGGGAAAGGTATTTGTTGCTCGTTTTCTGAAGATCGATCGGGATGAATTCCTCGGGCTTGCCGGCTTTGTCGAGGAGGCTTTGGGCTTCCGCGAGTTTGGCCTCGCCCAGTTTTTCCTTCAGGGCGGCCAAAAGCTGATCGGTCGGGATCCGCTTGAAGAAATAGGCATCCGACAGGCCCAAGCCCAAGACCCGCTTGTCGGCGGGGGTGTAATCCTTGAAAGGCTCGCTCAGGTACGAGAAGAGCAGATGGTGGCGCAGTTCGCAGCCCACCAAGCCGGCCACGGTGCCCCGAAAGGGCCTTTTCGAAACATCGGCCTGGAAGACTTTTCGCAAAGCCTCCGAGAACGACGTGTCGCCTTCCGTGATGTCGGCCAATATCGCCTCTGCGAGATCGATTTCTTCCATAAAATTTCCTCCTATTTTATGAAGTCACTTCTTCTGGGCTTTCGTTTCTTCCGGAAGTTTCGCCGCGGGGCCTAAGGCTTTGCCGCGGTCTTTGAAAATATCGCCGAGAAAAAGCTGGTCGGGATCGTTGGGATCGAGATCGGCCCGATCGCGCGGATCGGGTTCGTCATCGTCCTCGTCCGAATCGTCCAAAGCGCCTTCGTCGCCGAGGGTTCCTTCGACCGCCACGCTGTTGGTTTCGTCGATGAAGCGCGGATAGGCCGCGTTGACGTGCTCATAATGGCGGCCTTCGTCGTAATATTCGAAATTCACCTCGAGGTTGATCGTGAACTCGCTGAGGGTTTTGATGAGGTAATCGGCGACTTTGCTCTCCACCGCCTCGACGCGCCTAGGCGCCCGCACGATCACGAGGGCATTCCAGGACGTCTGCTCGACGCCCTTATGGAGCACCACCGCTTCCGAGGCGACGAAATTGATTTCGCTCTCCTCGGTCTCGAAAAGACTGGCGAAATTGGCGGTGTTGTCTTTGCTGTAATGCCCCACCACGTACTGATCGAGGCCTAATACCGATATGGTGATCATAGATTCCCTCACGAAACGGAATTATAGCATATCTCGCGCGCGTATAGAGCACCTAGCCAAAGATTTTTTGACGAAGAAACGCTTTCAAGGCCGAGGTTTTTTTCCGTCCCGGATTTGGTTTGCTCCCAAAACGAAAAAAGAAAACCCCAAGCTGACCTTGGGGTTTCAAGCTTTATCTCAGAAGAACTTCGCGCGGGCCTGCTCTTTGAATTCGGCGGTCGTCGTGAAGGGGATGCGGGTCGTATAGCCGGCTTTGGCGGCGACGATCATCTTGGTGGGCCAAGCGTTGATGTCGCGGTTCCATTGATTGACGGTGTCGTTATAGACTTCGCGGGCCGCGGTGATCTCTTTCTGGAGATAGCTGTTCTGCTGCAGGGCATCGGCCAATTCGGCGTGGGCTTTGAGGTCCGGATAATTTTCGAAGGCCACGTTGATCTTGGAGGATACGTTGTCGACGTCTTGGGCCACTTGGTTGCGGTCGGCGTCGCTGCCGATTTGGTGTCCGCTCCGATAGGCCGCGATGGTCGTCATGGTTTCCTGATCGAGCTTGACGGCTTTGTCGACGATGCCGGCGGCGTTCTGCAGGATCACGACGCGCTGCTCGAGATAGTTGTCGATCTGGGAGGCATCGTGCTGGATCTTCTGCTGAAGTCCGCGCAGGTAGCTGCCGGCGTTGATCTTCATGAACAAGAAAATGAGGCCTGGGATGATGCCGAGGCACCACAGAATGACCTCGAAGGCCACGGAACCTTTGCCGACTTTGACGGGGAGTTGTTTCTCGATGACGTTGACGTCTCGGCCCTCTTTATTCACGGGGCCGGTCACTTCGTCCAAATCATTTGCCATAGTTAAGTCTCCTTAATTTATTAAAGTATAGCATATCATTGCGCTTTTCCAACGATATTCCCGAGCTGGTCCAAGGAGGCCGCATCCAACGGCCGCGTGGCGATGAAAGCAATGAGGGCCTGCCGGTAAACCGTGCCTTGCGAAACGTTCTTGAAGTAAGCGGACCAAGCCGGGTTGGTGCCCTGGTTGTTGAGATAAGTGGCCTGATTGAGTTTGTCGGCTTTCTGAACCACGAGATTCGAGGTTTTGCTGACGGGGATGTATTCGATCCAGGGAACCGGGACGAGATGCATTTTCCCGTCTCCCCCGAGCGTCGGAATCATGTCCACGCGGGGGATGCCTTTGTAGCCATAGGAAGTCACGCTGACCTCATCGCCGCTGGCGGAAGAAGCGACGATGTGCGTCTTGAGGATGTTGGTCGTGACCGATTCCGGGGATTTGAAGACGTCGGCCGAGAATTGGTTGGCGACCGATTCGTGCTCCCAGCACGAGACGTTGGAGTGCAGGATGTTGCGATAGATGTATTCGTGGGGCTTCTGCTGCTCATAAAGGGGGATGGCGAATAAGGGGGCCATCGCGAAATAGAACTCCCGGAAATAATTGGTGTTGTAATCGTAGAAAATCTTGCGGGCGGCCGCCAGATCGTAATTGACGAAGGTATTGGGGTTCCCGGTCATGTCGGCTCCGCTCAGATGGGCCGGTTCGAGGTAATTGAGGCATTTCCGCTTCACGAAGGACCAGTCATCGCCATAACCCACTTCTTTGTCTTTGATAAGATTCATGAGCTCGCGCTGGGCCAAGGGCGTGAACAACAGGCGGAACTGCACCTCGTTGTCGCGATCGAGGGCTCCGAACAGCGACTCAAAATCGGTTTCCGCCATCGCCGTGAAGGAGCTGCCGCTGGTAACGGCTTTTTCCGACATTTTATCGATCTCTTTGCCCTTTTTCTGAACGAATTTCTGGATCTCGTGATCGTTCATGCCGTTGGCGCCGGAAGGGCCCCGGGAGAAGGAAAGATCAGGAGCGGCTTCGTTGCCGTAAATGACGAAGGTCTTGCCGCCATAGCAAGGCAAGGGTTTCGTGACCGAAGCGGTCAAAGTCTCGTAACGCGTCTCCGTCTCCCATTTGCCGTTGACGTAGCGGCTCTCGGTCCAGCTGATTTCCAAGGTTCCGATATAGACTTTGGTGCCCATCCAAGTGTTGATCGTCCGGGCCAAAAGAAAGGGATTTCCGATGATTTCTCCGCTTTGGACAAAGGTGACGGAATGGTCGAGGGCTGAATTGTCCTCGAGGCCGTATTTGACGTTCATGAATTCGAAACGCTGATTGTCGAAATAGGGGTCCATCTTCACGAGAGGAATCGTCTTTTCGACCAGGCTTTGGGTCATGCCCCAGTCATAGAGGTCGTTGAGCGGCTTCATCTCCGTCCAGGCCTCTTTGAGGAGAACGTTCAATTCGTCGTTCAGGCCCTTGACGATTTCCTGGCCTTTCTTGATGATTTTGTTGATTTTGAGGCCGATCAACAGACTCCAGCCCACGATACCCAAGAGAGCCACCACGCCAAGCAGAATGGCAAGCCAAGAGGGGAACTGCGCATTGGTCTCGTTTTCAAAAACCATATAAAAGAAGACGATGGCGGCGATGGCGAAAACCACAATCAAAAAAATAATGAATCCGCGCAGGGTTTTCTTGCCCGCCAGGGATTTGTCGGCGGCGGAGATATCCTTTTGCTTGCCTTTGATTTTGGAAACCGTATCGACGTTTTTGGCTTCATCGACCCCGGACTTCTTGACGAGGTCCTCGAAAAAATCGCTGACGTTTTTGGCGTGTTCGTCTTTGAAGCGTGAGCGGAAAAGATCTAAAGGCTCGTAAATGTTCTGGTCTATTTCCATGGTGCAACCCCAATCAAGATTGGATAGGTTTAATTAAAACTAGCACAATTTTGCCGGCAACGTACATTTTTTTGAGACTTTCGGGGGTTTGCCCTTCCGAAATACCTCGAGGTCTTCGCAAACTCGCCAGAAAAGGGCGGTTCAAAAGCCTCCATATCAGTAATCAAGAGGGTCGACGTTGATGGAGATATCCACGCTCCCCCGCGATGAATATTTGGAAAGCAGGTTTTTGAGGTAACCGGCAATGAGGTCGCGGTTTTTGAATTTGAGGAGAAGGATGCGTTTGTGGCGTCCGTTGGTCAAGGCGTAATACGGGGTGAGCGGGCCCACCACCGTCACCGCTTCGAAATCCTGGGATTCGATTTCTTTTTTGAAATCATAGGAAGCCTGGACGCATTTGGTTTCGTTCGCAGAGCCAAACTCCAAAAGAATCAAATAGACATAGGGAGGGTACTGGGTGATTTTCCGCTCCTGCATCTCGCGGGCATAGAAGCCTTCGAAGTCCTGGCGGGCGCCATAGACGATGGCGTAATGGCTGGGATTGTAGGTCTGAATCAAGGCTTCCCCTTCTTTTTGGCTCCGTCCGCTCCGCCCCACCGCCTGGGCGATGAGCTCAAAAGTCCTTTCGGAGGCCCGGTATGTCGGAAGCGAAAGCCCGATGTCGGCCAAAACGACGCCCGAAAGCGTCACATTGGGGAAATCGTGCCCTTTGGCGATCATCTGGGTTCCGACCAGAATGTCGTATTCCCCATTTTGAAAAGCCCGAAGCGTGAGCTCCACATTGCGGGAGATCTGGCCGATGTCGCTGTCCAAGCGGGCGATCCGGGAGGAGGGGAAAAGATCCTGCACCTCTTTGACGACGCGTTCGGTTCCGTATCCGACGCGCCGGAGATTCGTAGCTCCGCAGTTGGGGCATTGGGCCGGAAAACGCTCGACGAACCCGCAGTGATGGCACTTCAGCATCTGATCGTCTTGGTGATAGGTGAGGTTCCCCCCGCAAGAAGGGCAGGTGAAAATATAACCGCAGTTGGGGCAGTTGACCCCGGTCCAATAACCCCGCCGATTGATCAAAAGCATCACTTGTTCTTTTTTGTCTAATTTTTCTTGGATCTTCAAAAGCAGCGGCTGCGAAAGCTTTTCGCTCTTTTTGGAAAAATTGGACCGATCGGTCAGATCAATGATCTGTGTATGGGGCAGGGCTTTTTCGTTGATGCGATGCTTCAGCTCGGCATAGCCATAGACCCCGCGTGAGGCCCGGGCTTTCGTTTCCAAAGAAGGCGTGGCCGAACCCAGGAGCACTTTGGCTCCTTCGTCTTTGCCCCGCATGATGGCCACCTCGCGCGCGTGATAATAAGGCGAGTTGTCCTGCTTATAGGATTCCACGTGCTCTTCATCCAGGATGATGAGGCCAATGTTGCTTAAAGGAGCGAAAACCGCGGAACGGGCCCCGACCACGATCTGGGCTTTGCCGTTGGCGATGCGCCGATATTCGTCATAACGCTCGCCCGGCGTGAGGCCGCTATGCAGAATCGCGACCTTCGGGCCGAACCGTCGCGAAAAATACTCCACCATCGCCGGCGTGAGATTGATTTCCGGAACCAGCATCAAAACGGTTTTCCCGTCGGACAAAAATTTATCGGAAAGATGCAGATACACTTCGGTCTTGCCCGACCCCGTGACGCCTTGGAGGAGAATCACCTCTTTCGGGGATTCCAAAATCGCCTCATAAGCCGCTTGCTGGTCCAGGGTCATTTCGTGGGGAACATCCAATTCTTCGGGGGGGATCTGAAATCGCATTTTCTCTTGGAGAAGGATCCGGACTTTCCTCGCCTCGATCAGTTTTTCTAAAATCGAAGCAGAACCGGCTTCCTTTTTCAGAATCGGAGAATTTTTGGCGACCAAACGAAGCATCTCGATTTGCTTGTCGGTCAGCCCTTCTTCCGAGGCATCCAGAAGAGCCACCCATTTCTCGTAAGCGACCTTGGGCCCGTGAAGCGATGAAAGCCGGGGCGACAGGGACTGGGGCAGCATCGCCTGCAAAACCGAAATCAGGGGGGCGAAATAATAATCGGCCACTTGGCTGGCCAATAGCATCAAATGGTCGTTGATCAAAGGCTCTTCGTCGATGATGTCATCCTCGGTGATTTCCTTGAAGGCATAGCCGTTTTCTTTCTCGAGCTCCGGCGGCGTTTGGCTCGTGGGGTGAACCGCCAAAACGAAGCCCATCGCGGGATGGCCGGCGAAATCGATGCGAACCCGGAAACGGGGCTCGACTTTTTTCTTTCCGTTATACAAATACGAAAAAGTTCGGTCCAAAGACCGGGTTCCGTATTGCGTCAGCACATCCAAAATGATCACGAAAACATTATAATCTTTATCGTTGCGATTCTAACTCTTTGCGAATGATGGCCTGAATCTCCTTCACGCAGCGATCGATGTTGTCATTCACGACTTTGTATGTATAAAACTTGGCGTCTTCCATTTCGATGCGGGCCCGTTCCAACCGTCCTTCGATGGCTTTTTCGCCTTCGGTGCAGCGGCCACGGATCCTTTTCTCCAACTCGTCCATGCTCGGGGGGAGGATGAAAATCGAGACGGGGTCGTCCTCAAGACACTTTTTCATCACCTGACGGGCTCCGTTGACATCGATCTCCAAAATGACGTTCTTCCCCTGGGATCGCATTTTCTCTTCCTGATCCTTGGGGGTTCCGTAAAAATGATCGACGAACCGCGCATGCTCCAGAAGATTTCCGCTTTTGAGATTGTCCTCAAAAACTTTTTCCGAAACGAAATGATATTCGCGGCCTTCTTTTTCCCCGGGCCGTTTTTGGCGGGTGGTCAGCGAGACCGAATACCAAAGATTTAGGCGCCGGTCGTTCATCATTTCCTGACGGATGGTGCCCTTTCCCACTCCTGAAGGTCCTGAAATGATAATCAGCAATCCCTTTTTCATACTTGGATTATAAATCCGCATTTTAACAGTGGCAACTTCATAAAACCGCAAATTAACCCATCTTAGGCCAGCAAAAAGGTTAGCTTGGACTATTTTCGATAAAAAACCGGGGCCGAAATCAAATCGCCTTGACGGGATGCTCCCCGTCATATAAAAAGTGGATGCCGATGGCGTTGGGGCCGGCGTGATAACTGTTGGTCGGGCAGGCTTGATACGTTTGGATTTCCCGGAAGCCGAATCGGCGCAGCCGCTCTTGAATCCCAATTAATGTGGCAGGCTCGATCGTGGCATAGTCGATGAAACAGAGTTTTTTGTCGATATCGGGGTAATCCGTCAGCATGTCATCAACATAATTCCAGATGCATTTTTGGGTCGGCCCCCGGTATTTTTTTCCGATGGAGAAACGCCCCTCGGCATCGCAAATGATAACGGGGCGAAGCCGCAGGATGTTGGCGCCGATGAGCGCGAGCTTGGAGCAGCGGCCGCCTTTATACAGAAAATCCAAGCGATCGATGATAAAAGAGCATTCCAAAGCCTTCCGCCGCTCTAAGACCAGGCCCACGACTTGGTCAAAATCGTAACCCGCTTCGATAAGCTCGTGGGCGTAGATGGCTAATAGCGCGATCCCACCCGAGGTTCCGTGGCTGTCAATCACCGCGATGGAGGGGTCCCCTTTCGATGCGACGCAGGCGTTGTTGAAACCCGAAGAGAGAGCGCTTGAAATGGTGAAATGGATCAGATGGCCGTATTGTTTTCGGAGGGTGGCGAAATGCGTTTCCAGCTCGGTCACGTTGCAGGCCGAAGTATGGCAGATCTGCCCCGTCTTCAAGGTGAATTCAAAAAGCGCTTCGTTTGTGAATTCGTTATCGAAGCCAGACTTGTCGCCTTCTTGAACGTGAAAGTGCAAGGTGCTGATCTTATATTTATCCAGGTGTTCTTGGTCCAAATCAATCGTCGACTCGGCGCTCAATCCGATGCTCATAAACTCATCTCCTTGTTGGTCGTAACCAATATATCTAGTTTTGTATACTAGGTCAATATGGAAAACCAGGGTGTTATACTTCAAGCATGCCTATCACCGCAGCCCAGCTAAAAAAATACCTTCCTCTCCTGAAGAAAAATTTGATTGGCCGTCACATTTCCTCCCCGATTCTTTTTTGCGAGAACACCTTGTTTTTCCGCCTTTCGGGCGAAGGCCCCCGGCGCTTGGTCATATGCCTTGACGACAACAACCCCAGGATTTACGTCGCCCCTAATAGCCTTGATGCGACCTCGCTCGATTCCAAGTTCTTAGATCAGTTGAAAAAAGAACTGAATAATGCGTTTGTCGTTGGAATCAGCCAAGTGGATGAAGACAGGGTGGTCTCCTTAGATTTAACCATCATCAATGCGGTTTTCAAAGAAGAAAAACGCCAAGCCTATTTTGAGCTGATCCCCCATCACGCTAATTTAATCCTCACGGATTCTGAGGAAACGATACTGACCGCTTTCCGACCCGGCGAAATGAGCGACGAACGACCTTTGCTGCGCGGCTTGAAATACCAAAAACCTTCGAAAAAAGATTTTATGAAGAAAGACGAATCTTTTGATGAAAAGGCTTTTCTTTCCGACTGTCTGACCCAGGAAAAAGCTTTGGAGGAAAAGCGGAAAAAAGATCGTTTTGGCTTTTTGCTCCTTTCTTTGAGGAAAAAGGAAAAACTGCTCGAGCGAAAAACGGTTTTCATCCTATCCGATATCGAAGAAGCCAAAAAACACGTGGATGATGGAAGGTTTGGCGACCTCATTTATATGGCTTATCCCACGATAAAACCCAAATCCGACTCCTTTGAATTCGAAGGGCAAATCATTCAACTCGATCCCTCTCGATCGGTTTCCAAGAACGCCGAGCTTTATTATAAAAAAGCTAAGAAAAGCAAAGAAACCATCGCCCGAGGCGAGGTGAATCTATCGGCCGCCAAGAAAGAGCTCGAGGATGTCAAAAGCGCTTTGGAGCAAATCCAGGCCGCCGATGAGAACGGTTTGGAGGAATTATCCAAGGAACTTGGCATCGCGGCGCCCCTCCCCTCGCAAAAGAAACCTCGAGCCGATTGGCATGGCCTGACGAGCGAATCCTTACCTTCCTTCATTGATTTCCACGGGACCAAAATCCTTTTTGGCCGCTCGGCCAAGCAAAACGATTGCCTGACGTTCTTATTCGACACCGTCAAAGATCATTACTGGCTTCATATCCAGGGAAATTCGGGAAGCCACGTCATGATCAAACGGGAAAATCCTTCCCCTGAAGAAATCCAAGCCGCGGCGGAATTGGCGCTTATCGGCTCAAATCAAACCGACGGCGAGGTTCTGGTGACCAAGCGGGAAAACGTGCGAAAAGGAAGCGTCATGGGACAGGCGATCGTCAAAGAATTCGAGACCCTTCGCATCAGCTCCGTAACCCCCGAAATCCGCAACCTGGCGGCTTCGGCTCAAAAAGTCAAATTTTGATGAATGGAATGTTTAATTAGATTTCATCGCCTATAATAAGAATTTTTTAGACATTAATATTGTCTTTAGGTAAGGGCTTTCATTCGTTTCTTGCAATCGTCGAACCGCGGGAATTAGAATAAGAAAAGAAATGAAGGCAGATCTCCAGATATGGGTATCGTAGAATCGCTCTATTTGAAAATAACCGGTGAAAATCCGAAAACCATCGTGGCTCTTCAGGATGGTTTCTACAACACCTCGTATTGGATTAACGGAGACAAGGTTTTTCGTCTCAAAAAACTCTCGGATGCGCCTTTTTACAGCGCGGAAAACGAAGGGCAGATCCTCAATCTGGTGGCCCAAAACCGTTTAAGCCCGAAAGTTTTCTTTTTCGACCGGGCCACCGGAAATATGATTGACCGCTACATCGATGGGAACCACCGCTTTTGCGGGCCGCATATTTCTGAGGATGACCTGAAGGCCATGGCCGGCGTCCTCAAAAGGCTTCATGGCATCAAAAACTGCACCAGCGAGTTTTACGCCGAGCAGCGCTACGCCACTTACAGGCTCCGGGGCGAAGAGGATCTTCACGACCCCGAGGAAAAGAAAATCCACGATTTGATCGGGCCGATCCTTCGAAACGAGCCCTTGTTTCTTTCGCATAACGAGCTTGTCCATGACAACATCCTGAAAAACAAAGATTCCAGCCAGATTGTCCTCATCGACTTTGAGCTCGCGGGGCTCAACAATGAAATGTTCGACCTCGCCTCTCTGCTAAGCGAGAACGAAATCTTTGACGAGAACAAATGGCAGCTGCTGCTTCTTGGGTATTTCGGAAAAGAGGCCGGCGAAGGAAAGAAAAAGAAGCTCGTCCTCTTTATGCAATATGAGAATTACCTCGGATTCTATGGGGCCAGCTGCCACTACAAGGAAACGAAGTACAGTGGCTTCAAGGAAATCGCGGATAGGAAGAAAAAGAACATTTTGTATTTCAAGGATTTTTATAAAAAACATCCTGACTTTTTTATCTTGTAATCTCTAAAAGCAATTCGTTTTTGCGGTGATATCGTTTATTTATTTGGCCTCGGAGTTTTCGTTTTTCCCCGCGATTTCAAGAAAACGATCAGCGCAAAAGCCCCCCAACAAGCCAACCCGCCGAAAACGTAACCCAGCATATCGATTCCGACGTCGGCCCAGGCGCCGTAACGGCCCGGAACGAAATGCTGGATCGTTTCGGTGACAAAAGCCAGCAAAAGACCCCACCCGCTTCCCAGAAGGAAGGCGACCCATCGGGGCTGGTCTTCCAGCAAAAAGGCCAAAAACAAAAACCCGCATAAGGCCGTGAGGGAAAAAAGCGCGAAATGCCCCAGCGATTTCCGGATATAGGTTTGGAAGGAAGTGTCATTGGGATCGACATTGGGGGTGACGTTGATCTTAAAAGACAAAGTCAACGAAAGCTCAGAGTTGGCGGCGCTGGAAATCGTTGCCGTCGCCGTCCCTTCGCTGATGAAATAGAACGTCACGGCCGAGCTTCCGCTTCCGCTGATCACGAGGTTGGGATCATTGGAGGCCGCCACCAGATTGCAATTCGTGACGTTAGGGTTGGAATTAATGCCCTTAAACGATCCTTTAATGGTAATGTCGCCGGCATTATAGACATCTCCGATCGCAATCGTTCCGTTGGTGGGCGAAAGAAGGGTGTTTCCTTCATAAAGCGACATCGTGAGCGGCTCGATTTCCTCAATCGGCAGATCGATGGATTCCTGGATGGAGGAATCGCAGTTGGCGGTGGCCAGGATGCGGGCCGTCCCTTTTTGGCGATATCCGAAAACGCTCACGGTCCCATCGCCATGGGGAATCAGTTTGGCTTGAAGCGGATCGTCCTCGTTATTCGTGTCAAGGACCCGCCAGGTGATGGATTGATCGCTAGGAAGGGTTCCGGAAAAGGTGGGCTTTAGAATGACCCCGGTATCGTTGGCCCCGCTTTCCTTCGCAAAGTCATAATCGTTGAGGGCCAATACGGAAGTAGCCTCGCTTTTGGCCAGGGCCAGCGTCGTTGAATGATCGGGTGGCGTGCCCGCCCCTTGAACCGTGATGTCAAAGGTCTCTTTGCCAAAAGTGATCAAAGCGTTTCCTACGCCTTTCCCGCGGATAACCCCATATTTGTCGATGGTGGCGACGCTAGGAACGGACGAAGAAAAGGCGAGTTTCGTCAAATCAAAATAACGCCGCAGATAAAGGTCGCCTTTGTTTTTGACCGAATCCGCCAAAGTCACCGCCAAGGTCTCGCTTTCGTTTTGTTTGAGGGCTAAAGCCGGGACTTCGACCGTATAGAGATCGGCTTCGGGAGCGGGGAGATCCACGATGTCGAAAGAGTAAGAGGCGGAAAGGTTCGTTCCGGCTTTGACGGTGATGGAGCAGCCCGCTTGGGCTTCGCCGACCGAAACGATGGAAACGGCGTCCGAAGAAGCGTCAACCAGAAGGTTATAAAGACCGGAATCCGCGGTATCGTCGCTCCTTTCGGCCGTGAAAGAAGGATCGATATACTCGCCTTTATCAAGCGTTCCGGCCGAAACCGAAAAAGTCAGGCGCGTCGTCGTCCCGATTCCAATTTGGGGTCTTTTGTCGACCTGGGGGAGATAGGTGGAATCGGCGCTCAAGCTCAAAACGTTTGGCTCCACCATCTGGGCCGTGGTGGTTCCGTTGAACAAATTCAGGAAGGAAGCCACGATGTTGCCCAAGGTTCCCGATTGCTGATAGCTGAGATCGCCCGGAAAGCAGCTTTCGACCACCAAAAAAACGCTTAAAAGAACATATAACGATAAAAAGACATAAACCCGCGGCTTCTTATTTCGCAGGCTTATCCAAGAAAGCTTTTTCATAGGCGGCGATATCTTTGGCGATGGCGTCTTTCGCGGCATCGCGTCCTCGGATGTTCTTCACTTCGGTGTGCTTTCCGTTTTCGAGCTCTTTATAAACCGTGAAAAAGTGACGGATCTCATCGGAGACATGGGCTGGCAGCTGGCAGATGTCCGAATAACCGCTGTAAAGAGGATCGTGGGAGCAAACGGCGATCACTTTCTCGTCCAGGAAGCCCGTGTCGTCCATTTCCAATAGACCGATCGGTTTGGCCAAAGTGAGGGCCAGAGGAACGATCGGCTCGGAGCAGATGACCAGAACATCCAAAGGATCCCCGTCTTCCGCCAGGGTATGCGGGATGAATCCATAGTTATGGGGATAGTGCGTGGCGGTGAAAAGAATGCGGTCCAGAATAAGGGCTCCGGTTTCTTTGTCGAGTTCGTATTTGTTCTTGGAACCGGCCGAAATCTCAATGCAGGCGATAAACTCTTCGGGGGTTACTCTATTCGCATCAACGGCATGCCAAATATTCATATTGCTCCATAATCCTTGTTATCAGTTTAATCCTTTCCAAATTCGATTTGGGCACTTTCCTTTCCTTTTTGCTATATTAATGTCGTGAGAAATCCCTTCGTCTTTTTTCTTTTATGGGCCTTCGTGCCTCTGTCGTCATGCCAATCTTCCCCTTTATCCGCCCTCGATCGCAACGGCGACCTTCTGGATTACGCGGGCGCGGCAACTTACGCAGGGGTCAGCGATTTCCGGAGCGCTGATGATCTCATCGCTTCGTTTGAAAACGGGGAAAGCGGATTGTTTTTCTTTGCCTCGGCGACCTGCTCACATTGCGTGGCCTTTGAGGATGACTTCGTAAGTTACGTCAAAGACACGAAAGCCGATGTGACGACGTTCTATCTAACCGAAAACTCTTCCAGCTCTTATTACAGCGCCGTGAATAAGCTCGAAACGTATTTCAAGACCACGTCTTTTGATTCCACCCCCACGATGTTCCTCGGAAAAAAGGGTTCGTTTTCCACGATTTCCTGGGGCCAAAACACCGAAACTTATCTGAAAAACGCCGTCGGGACCGTCGCCGCCTTCACCAATATTTATCGTTTTGGCACGGCCGCCGCTTTTGAAAAGCAGACGAAGGCGGATATTTTGACTTTTTTCTTCTCTTCCCAAAATGCGGGGTCCGCTGACTTCTACGCCAACACGCTCTATCCTTTGGCGAAAGCCTCGGGGAAAAGCCTTTTTCTGATCGATGACGACCGCCTCAGCGATGACGATCGAAGCGCAATCTGCAAAGATTTGTCGCTTACTGATGGGATTTATTCTCCGGTGGTGGCGCTTAACGGGACGGCGATCTCGGTTGCGGACGAGAACGCCTCAACCCTCGTCAGAGGCTATTATTCCTGACCTTTATCGGGCTTCTTTATTTGTCGGATCCGAAACCTTCGCCCGCACGAAATCATCGAAAGCCAAACCCTCCTGGAATTTGACGAACTTGGCATAATAATATTCGTCTCCCATGGCGGCGGCCATGTGGGCGGGGTAACGTCCCGACATGCAGATCTCGTTATGGAATTTCCCAATGATCTCTTCATGGGTGTGGGCATATTTCAAAGCGTCTCTGCGGGCCGAGGCGAACGCGTAGTATTTCGGCTTGGTCAGGTCTTGGAGGTTCTTGTCATAAGTCACGACGTCGGCATAGATCTCATAGCATGAAACGCTATTGGCATAATCGATCAAATCCGGCGTGTAGCCTCCGGCGGGGCGCATGTTGCATTCGAGGCCCACGAATTCGCCTTTCTTGGCGAAGCCGGGTTTGTCTTCGCTTAACAGGAAGAACTCGATGTGAAAGAAACGCTGCCGGATCCCAAACGCCTTGACGACGGAACGCCCGACTTTTTCGAAAGCCGCCCCATCCAGATCGAAAAAGGGCAGCGAGAAAGGATTGTTGTAATAAAAATAATCGACGTTCCCATTGACGACTTTGGCCACCGCCGTTTGGAAATGGTCGCTCGTGCAGAAAACGACTTCGGAATGCGAATCGCAGATTCCGTCGAAGCTTACGATCGTGCCTTCGATGTATTCCTCCATGATATAGGTGGCCGGCAATTTCTTGCTTAAGAATTTCTCCACTTCGGCTTCGTCGCGCAAAGCGAAGGAATCGTTGGCGCCCACCCCGACGTTGGGCTTCACGAAAACGGGCCAGCCGACCAGCTGGATGAAATCCTTGGCCTTAGGGAGATCCTCAGGTCCGTTCAGGAGGGTGAAACGCATGGTCTTGGCCCCGCCCTTCTGAAAGTATTCCTTCATCGCGCTTTTGGCTTTGATGTGTTCCATCTCTTCGGGCCAGAAACCGGTTTTGACCCCCATGGCCTTGCGGAGCGCGGCATCCCCCTCGAGCCACCATTCGTTGTCCGACTCGATGAAATCGATCGGGCCGTATTTTTTCTCGAAAAAGCGGCAGGCTTCCAAAGTGCTTCGCTCATCGCTCAGGTCGTGAACGAAAAAATATTCGGCCAAAGCCGCCTTCAAGCGCGGGTGGACGTCGTATAAAGGCGAATCGCCGATGCCCAAAACGGTGACACCGTGATCCTTGAGGGCCTCGACCCATTTGAAATAGCGGATCGGGAAATTGGGTGAGATGAAGATGAAATTCATGATGGAAAACCTTTTGGCCTCATTCTCGAAATCCCATTATAAGGCGGCTCGGAAACGATGAAAAGCCAGCCCCTCCGACCCACGAGGGCAAAAGAGCCAGCGATAAATGGCCTTTTGGGCCAAAGCTGAAACGGCAGAGGATTCAATTCTTAAGCGCTTTGTTTTTTTGAAAACGGTCTTTGAGGGTCAGGAAAGCCAAGATCAAAAGCGGGCAGGCGAAGCCCCCGAAAGCGGCCAGAAAATTGAAGGCGTCAAAGCCGCCAAGCCACCCGGATCTAAACGTGCAAAGGGCGCCGAAGGCCAGAACAAAAAGCGAAAAGACGGCCACGACGACCCAAAGAAAAGGCCGATATTTACGGACTTTCTCATCCTTAAACACGGCGGCAGGCAGGCGCACGAGAAAGAGGAAAAGCAAAAGGCCGGCCAGGCTTCCCCAAAACCACCCCAAGGGATAAGAATACCCTTTGAGGCCGTGAAGCAGAAAGACCGGGCAGAGGCCAGCGAAAACCACGAGGGCAAAAGCCAGGGCCCAAAAAAGCTCTTGGTGGCTTCGATCCAGCTTCAGATACCATTTTGCCATGACATTCCCCCGTACTATGGAGAAAAAACCTTATTTGGTTTCCGCCCAGAAGGGCTTCATCGGCGCCGAGAGATCGCGAACTTCAATCTGCAACCGGCGAAGTTCCTCGACGGCGTGCCGTTCGATTTCGTTGTCGCCGCTGCCGCTGGCGGAAAGATCCACGACGATATGGGCGTTGGGAATCATGCTCTTGGCGATCACGGCGTTAGCGGTCACGCAGACGGAGAGATCGACCCCCACCAAGACGATTTCGTCATAATAGCGGCTCGAAAGCCATTTCCCCAAATCTTTCGATCCGAAGGTGTCTTTCTCGAAAACGGGATAGGCGGCGCTGATTTTCTCGAGGTCCCCATAGAAATGGGCCCCATCGGTGCCCCGGGCGCAGTGGAGGATCGGGAGATTCCGCCCTTCCTCCGTATGGAGATAATTGTCGTCATGAAGGTCCCGCGTGAAAACCACGTCGTTATCCGCGGCCGAGAACTCATTGATGAGCGAGAGAATCCGGCCGTAGTAGGTCGGGGCTTTCGGAAAGCCCAAAGGCCCGCTCACAAAGTCGTTTTGGTAATCCACGACGATCAAGAGCTTTTTCATAATTTAATTGTAATTGTTCGAAAAGAGCAACGTTAGGGAATTTTTTCGCCCCTTGTCGCCGCGAGGCGTTTATCATAAAGAAGCCGAAAGCCATCGCGACCTCGACGAAGGGTCAAACGTTGTTCCTTGGCGCTTTGATGAAAGCGCTTGCATAAAAGGGGGGCATTGGCTAAAATAATCGGCCGGACCATGTGGCCCGGAGGACTCAAAAACATGCAATTCAAAATCAAAATCGGGGATCAGGAAAAGGCCTTTGAGAAGCGCGTGATGCTTCTCGATTTGCTGACCCCTGAGCAAAAGGCCGCCAAAAACATCGTCTGCGCCAAAGTCAATAACCGCGTGAGAGAGCTCACTTACGAGGTTTATTATGATGCCGTCGTGGATTTTTTGACCTGCGCCGACCACGAGGCCATGAAAATCTACGAGGCCTCGCTCCGCTATCTCGTGGCCATGGCTTTCAGCCGCCTCTACCCCAATCTCCACATCCGCTTCTCCTATAACGTCTCGCGCTGCGTCTCCGTTCATTTGCTGGATCCAACGATTGTGGCCAGCACGGCCATGCTGATCAAGCTCAACCATGAGCTCGAAGACCTCGTGAAAGCCGATTTCCCGCTGAAGCGGGAGGTCGTTTCCAACGCCGAGGCGGCCAAGATTTATCAGGAACGGGGCTATGACGATAAACTGGCCATTCTCAAATTCCGCCCTGAAAAGACCGTCCACCTTTACGAATGCGACGGCTATCTTAATTACATGTACTCGCATCTCGTCCCCTCCACGAGCTATATCCACAAATACAAAATCCGCCTTTATTCGCCCGGGTTCCTCGTTCAATATCCGCGGAGCGAATGCAACGGCGAGATCCCGGAGTTCCAAGACGCCCCGACCTTCAGCCGCACGCTCAAAGAATCCCACGACTGGGCCAAGATCGTCGGCGTGGACACCGTCGCCCGCATCAACGAGGAAATCAAAACGGCGGGGACCGCGGAATTCATCAACGTCTGCGAAGACCGCCATAACCGCATGCTGGTGGAACTCGGCCAGCTCATCGAAGACGACATCCAAAACATCCGTCTCATCTGCATCGCCGGGCCCTCGAGCTCAGGCAAGACGACGTTCGCCAACCGCCTGAGGATCGAGCTTCTGTCCCGCGGCATCAAACCCATTCGCATCTCCACCGACGACTATTACAACCCCCGGGAGAAAGTCCCGCTGGGCGAGGATGGCAAACCCGATTTCGAGACGATCGACGCCCTCGACATCGATTTCTTCAACCAGAACATGCTCGATCTCATCAACGGCCAGGAGACCGACCTCCCCCGCTTCGACTTCCAGGCCGGGCATCGGGTCCCCGACCGCAAGGTGCGGCTGGGGAAGGACGAGCCGATCATCATCGAAGGCATCCATGCCCTCAATGATCGCCTCACGATTGCCATCCCGAAGAACAACAAGTTCAAGATCTTCATCTCCCCGCAGGCCCAGATCAACCTCGATGACCACAACCCGGTGAGCCTCACCGATCTGCGGCTCCTGCGGCGCCTCGTCCGCGACAAGAAATTCCGGGGCTCCCCCGCCGAAGAGACCTTCGCGATGTGGCCCAAGGTCCGGGCCGGCGAATTCAAATGGATCTATTCCACGCAGGAAGGCTGCGATTACGTCTTCAATTCCTTCTTGCCCTATGAGCTGCCCGTGATGAAGAAATACGCGATGCCCCTGCTTCTGGCCGTGGATCCCGAAAGCGCCCATTACCCGGACGCCGAACGGCTCATGCGGATGCTCAAATTCTTCGTCGACATGCCCGATGAGTGGGTCCCCTCGAACTCTTTGATGCGCGAGTTCATCGGCGGCTCCTGCTACGCGGACGTCTAGTTCCCTTCGCCGAAAACCAGGCATTCCGGGATATTCGCCCGAGGCCTGGTTTTTCCTTGGCTCTTTGGTTCAGGAATCAGTCTTCGGAAGGCTCTTCGGTCACGGCTTTGGGCGGCAGCTGGGTCTTATCGCCGCTCGAAGTCAGCTCCGCGAAGCGTTTTTTCTCGAGCTCGTAGCAAGCGATCAGCTCGCCATAATAGAGCTTCCGCATCTCGAGGTAGCGGCTTTGCTCCTCCGCGGGGACCGTCGAAAGATAGATCGAGGAGAAGATCTTCTCGAGGCGGAAGAAGGATTCGTAGAGGTTGAGCATCGTGATGAGATAGAAATAGTTCTTGCGCGAATAGATCAGTAGCGGCGAGGAGTGGGCGATCTCGCTCGACATCTCATAGACTTTGGAGTATTGCTTCAGGCCCGCGCAGCGTTCGACCCCGTCCCGGAAATTGAATTTGAAGCCCTCGGTCAGAAGGACGTTCGGGACGCCTAAGAGCCACCCGTATTCGATATAGCGTTTCATGTCCTTGGATTTGAGGCCCACCTCGCGCATCCCGGATTTGATCTCCTCGAAGGTCGCATCGGTCTCTTCCTTGCTCGCCAAGGCCCCTCGGAAGGCCAAGGCGTATTTCAGATGCTTGAGGTACTCGTCGATGACGGGTTTGCCGTATTTGACGATGACCTCGAGGATGCACTCGTTCTCGTGGAGGGTCCGCCAGGTCGAAAAAGCCTCGGTCTCGAAACCGTTGGTCAAAAGATCGGTGATGCATTTGGCCATCGAGAAGCCCTTTTGGAGGATGTCCACCACCAAGGTTTCCTTGGGGTCGCCCTGCTTGTAGCGGGAGAGCATCCCCAAAATGAAATTGAGATAGAGGTTGACCGTCGAGATCTCGGGCAGGAAGCGGTTGGCGTAAGTCCCGCTCCGGTAGGCCAGATGCTCATTCGTGTAGTATTTGTCGAGGCTCACCGAGAGAAGCAATTGCTCATATTTCTCGTCGACGACCAAATCGGCCTCTTTCCGGTCGGGGTGGGTCCCCACATAAAAGAGATGCTCGTTGACGAGATACAAGGTGAGCTGGACGGGATTTAAGGGCATCGAGCTGATGAGCGGGTTGGCCTCCTTCAAAGAGGAGGAGCTATCGGTCGCATCGACGTAGCAGGAATAAAGAAAATCGAGGTTGGAGGAAGAAGGCACATTGAGAGCTTTGAGGAGCCCGAGGAATTCTTCTTTCGTCAGCGTTTTGTCTTCCATATGTTTTTATTGTACCTCTCGGAGGGTTCCTTCCAAAATGGAAAGGAGCCAAGTCGAGGCCGGCTTATGGAAGACGCGCTCGATGTAGGCCTTATAGAGCGAAAGCTGTTTTTGGTAGGCCTCATCGTCGAGGGAGCGGGTTTTGTAGTCGACGATGACGGCGCGGTCCGGATAGACGATCAACAAATCGAGGGAGCCCTGGACCCCGGCCGCTGCGTCGAAATAGGCGTATTCCTTATAGACGCGGGCGAGGCGGAGATCTTGGAAGAGCGGCAGCGCCAGGATCCGGGCGATGAGGGCCCTTTCTTTCCCGTCGGCGATGAAAGAGACGTCCTTGCTGACGAAATCCGCCAGTTCCAAGAGCCGGTGCAGGCGCACGCCATAGGCCAGGGCCCCCTCGTCAGCAGGCGACAGGGATTTCTTGGAGGCCCGGACGCCCGAGCGCACTACCGGGGCGATCTCCACGGAACGGAATTCCGGGGCCGGGGCAAGCGGGTTCGCGCCGGGCTTCGCCCCTAAGGGCGTCGGGGCTTCCGCCTCGACATGGCGGGCGAGGAAGGCGCCGCCTCCCCCCAGGGCCAGGAAATCGGCGAAGGATTGCGGGACTCTGAAGGCGGCGGACGCGATCTCGCCTTCCTTTTCCGGGTCGAGGGCCAACCGGAGCAGCGTGTCTTTCCCGACCTTTTCGTACTCGACCCCAGGTTCTTCCTTCTGGAGGAGCACCAGTTTTTCCTTAGCCCTTGTGAGGGCCACGTAGAAGAGGCGCATCCGCTCGCTCAGCTCCGCTTTGACGGCTTTGTCTTTGGCGAGGAAATGCCGGTAGGTGAAAGGATCGCCTTCCTCGAGGGTGGCCGGGAGGAGCACCCCGAGATCCGGGTCGACGAGGAAACCGCCGTGGATGTCCGAAAGATTGGGCTTGGCCGAGAGATCGGGGCTGTAAACGATCGGGAATTCAAGGCCTTTCGCGGCGTGGATGGACATGAGGCGGACGGCCTTCCCGCCTTCCTCGCCTGAGGAGGCCGAGAGCCCCACCTCGTATTTTTTGAGATCGGCGAAATGCTCTTCGAACTCGGCGAACGAAAGGCCCATCCGATCGGATAAGGCCGCCTGATTCTCGAAGGAAAGCAGCTTCTCGTAATTGGATTTGACCTCTCCTAAGAGGGGCAGATTCGAAATAAAGGGCAAAGCCTGGAGCAGCGAATGAACGCCCGCCTCGACGCCGCCGGACAATAGCGACGCTTGCTGGCCTTTGAGGAAAGCGAAAAGGGGGTCGGAAAGGTAGCGGCCCGAGGTGATGTCCGCATAGATCTCCGGATCCTTTTCGCCATAGAGATAGCTGCGTTTCAGGGAAGCGTAGCCATGTTTTTCGGCCACGGGGTCGCGCCCCAAAACGCGGACCAGGCGGAGGAGGGAGAGGAAAGCGAGCGACACGTCCTCGCCGGCCAAATCCTTTTCCTCGGTGGCGAATAAAGGGATCTTGGCCGCGGCGAACACCCGCTCATAGATCGGGAAGTCCCGCTTGCGGGAGATGAGGATCGCGAAATCCTCATATTGGCAGGGCTCGGATTTCTGGCCATGGCGGACCCCAAAGCCGATCGTGATCTTGGAAAGGATGTCCGCAGCGATGATCTTGGCCTCGGTCTCGGCTTGGGCGATCCCGTTTTCCTTCGGGAAAGCCAAAACCTCGTTTTGGTATTGGGGGCTGGGCGAAGCGCCATAAGCCGCGGCGTTCCCGAAGCGCAGGGCTTGGCTCGGATCGTCGTAGGCGACGCCGCCCAAGGAAGCGGTCATGGCCTTGCCGAAAAGGCCATTGAGGCCTCTCAGGACCTCTTCGCGCGAGCGGAAGTTGTCTTGGAGGGTGATCAGGGTCCCGCCTTGGCCGCGGCGATAAGCCTCATAGCGGGCCAAAAACAAGGAAGGGTTGGCGTTCCGGAAGCCGTAGATCGACTGCTTGACGTCCCCCACCGCGAAGAGATTGTCCTGGGTCAATGAGGCGAGGAAGGATTCCTGAAGATCGGAGGTGTCCTGATATTCGTCGACCATCACGAACTTGTAACGCGCCTTCAAGGAAGGCCCGAATTCGGCGCTGGCGGCGACGTCTCGCGCCAACGCGGCGATGTCCGCGAAGGAATAGGCGGCTTTCTCCTTCTTGAAGGCCCGGAGGGCGGAATCGAGCTCCCGGGCCAAGGAAACGAGGATCCCCACATAAGGCTGGGTCTTCCGATACCGCTCTTTCTGCTCCTCGGGGGTGCCGAGAAGGCGAAAACGGTTGCGGATCCCGTTATAAGAGGCCAGAAGGGCCTTATGAAGGGCTTTGTCGCGCGAGGAGGTTTCGCTTGGCTTCGCCAGGCGCGAAGGAAAAACCGCGGGGACGATCTTCGCGGCGAGGCGGCCATAATCCCCCAGCCCGAGGAGCGCCGCCAGAAAAGCCCCTTCCCCCTCCGCCAAGGCGGGGTTCTCGTAAAGGGCCGCCGCTTCCGCCAGATCCGTTAATTTATCGTTGGTGAGCCGATAATAGGCCTTCTCCGAATCCGCGATGGCGGCTTCGGAGAAAAGGGTCTTCTCGCATGACTCGAAGAACCGCTCCCGGTCGAAGGAAAGCTCCCCTTGGGCGAGGATCCTGAGGACCAAGGAAACGATGACGTCGTCGTCTTTGAGGGCATAATGCCGCACGAAATCCAGGAAAGACGGCTCCTTGGCGGCGTAATGGGCATCCAAGATCCGATCGAGGAGTTTGCGCTTCGCCACGGCCAAGAAGCTTTCGTCGCAGACGACAAGATCCTCCGGAAGGCCCAGGAAATAATGGTATTTCCGGACGAGGGAGTAGGCGAAGGCATCGAAGGTCGTGATGTCCGCGCTTTCGACCCCATCGGCCTTTTGGGCGGCCCCTTCGGCCAAGAAAGCGTCGCGAACCCGCCCTTTCATCTCTTGGGCGGCTTTGTCCGTGAAAGTCAGGACCAGGAGCTCTTGGAGGGAAGCGTCTCCGCCATCGACGATCTGGCGGATGCGCTCGGCCAAAACCGCGGTCTTGCCGCTCCCGGCCCCCGCCGAAACGAGGAAATTCCCCTGCCGCGAGGCGATGGCGGCTTTTTGCTCACTCGTCCACGTCTTCTCCATCGGTTCCTTCCTCGGTTTCTTCCTCGTCTAGGCGCGGCGAAAGTTCCCTCACGGCTTCTTCGGGCCGATAGCAGACATCGCGGAATTGGCAGCGCTCGCAGGCGTTGAAAAGGGCTTTGTATTTGACGGGGTGGACCGGAAAATCCCCCGCTCGGATCCTCTCATCGGCTTGGAGGGTCAAAGCGCTGGCCTCATCGGCCATCGCCACGAAATCGGCGGGCTTTTTATAGCGCGGGAAGGCCGACGCGTAATTCCGGAAGCCTTTGTCGCCATAAGCCATTCCTTTGATGAAAGTGCTCTGATGGGCCGAAGGATCGAGGGCCAGCATCGCCGCGAGGTCGTTGGCGAAGACCCCATCCAGTTTGAACTTCGAGGCGTTGAATTCCTCGAGGGTCCGATTCTCGGGCTTCACCAAAGAAGACGCCAGCAAGGGCCCGATGAAGAGCCCGACCAGCTCCTTTCCCTCGAAGGCCGGATCGTGGAGGGCCGCATAGGCATAAAAGGGAAGCTGAAGCGAAAGCCCGTAGCTCAGGAGCTCTTCGTGGAAGCGCTCGCCCCCCGTCTTGTAATCGAGGACGCAGAAATACGGATGGCCTTCCCCGAAGGTGACGATCTTGTCGTATTGGCCGACGAAGATCACTTGGGGCTGCGCGGGCGCAGGAAGGGCGAAGCGGCCTTCGGGCGAGACGGCGAGGGCTTGGATCATCCCCTCGTGCTTCCGATAGAAAGCCACCGCCAAGGCGCATTCGTCCTTAAGGCGCGGCAATAAGGCTTCTTCCTTGGCCGAGAAAGGCCCATGGGCGGCTTCTTCGGCGGCTTTGCTCTCGCCCCACGAAACCTCGAAATCAAAGCCCGGCCGGTAAAGGCTCTCCAGGACCGCATGGAAAACAACGCCAAGCCGAGGCAAAAAGGAAACCTCCTCTTCCTCGATCTTGAGGACCGAGGCGAGGTAATAAGCGAAAGGGCAGCCATAGAAGGTCTTGAGCCCCGTCGGGGAATAGGACCTCGTCCCTTCGCTTAGGAGCGGCCGAAACGGGGTGTAGCGGTAATCGTAGGAGCGGAAGCCCGGGACCGCGCTGACTTGGCTTAAGCCCTCCAAGCGCGGATCTTCCCGCAGGTAATCCTCTTTCTCGTCAAGCAAAGACGCCAAAAGGAAAGCCCCTTTGTCATGGGCGTATTCGTAAGGCAGGGTCGGATTCTCCACCAAGGCCAGGCCGTTTCTTTTGCCGAGGCTCGAGGGGTAATAATCGCGCCCGAAGCCCGTGGCCTTGTAGGTGATGGCTTTGAGGGAAGGGCTCACGAGGAGGGCGTTCAGCTCAAGAAGGGCCGTCGCGGTGAGCTCCCCGCTCGTGGGCAAGCCGATAAGCGACCGCTCGCCATCGAGCAAAAGGCCTTCTTCTTTGACGATATGGGGAAACGCCCCCATCGCGAAATTGAGGAGATAGACGTGCGCCCCTTTGGGGGCGACGAAGCCCGGAAGCCGCCGCACGACCTTGGCGAGGGAAGGTTTTGCGACGTCGAGGGTCTTGGTGATCTCGTCGAACAAGAGGGCGCTTTCGAAACCGCTGCCTCGCACCCCGTCGTAGCGGCGCGCCATCCTCTCGAGGACGTCGCCGTCCAGGCTTTGGGGGAAGGCCCGCCGCATCTCGCTAAGGGCCCCTTCGAGGCCTTGGCCGAGATAAGCCCCCCGAAAGAGGCGGTAGATCGGGGCGTCAAAAAGCCTCCGGCGCGCCAGCGGGGCCACGGCAAAGCCATAGCGCTTCGAGAATTCCTCCAAAAGGGGATCGTAGGACGCGTCGGCGCCCAGAAGGAAGATGTCCTCGATCGGGGTGCCGCCATCGAGGTCTCGGGCGATGCGGTTATAGACATAATGAAGCTCTTCGTAAGGGTCGGGGAAGGCGGCCACTTCTTGGATCGGCGTGGGCGCCGTTTCTTCCGCGTCGAAAGCGATGGCCATGTTATGGAGCTCGCCCAGGATCCCCGAGATCCGGGATCCGTCGGCATAACCCGAGAGGATGACGCTGCGGCCCTCGAAGCTCCTCTCGGGCGAGGGGATCTTGTAAAGCAAACCCTCCGAAAGAAGCTCGGAGAAATAGCCTTGAAGGGTTTGGAGGGTCGGGGTGTCGCCCTTCTGGAGATTCGGCGAGGACAGGGCTTGCAAGGCTTCCCGCGCGTAAGCGTAGGGCAGTTTCTCGGGCCGCCTTAAAAGCGAGATAAGGGCCCTTTCGTCGGACTGATAGGCGAACATCGCCTCGACCTCTTCTTGGGTATAGAGGGCGAAATCCAAAGACGGGTCCTGGGCTTTCAGGGCCAGAAATCCCTCGTGCCGGACGAGGGGCGCGAGGACGGCGGCGTGGTCGTAAAAGCATCCGGAAAAAGACATACCCCTATATTAAACTCCTCTAAGGAAAAAGTGCGAAGCCATCCCTCAGAACTTGGGTTTGAAGGCCCGCGTGGCCTTGACCGCCAGCTTCCACCCGGCATAGAGCCGTTTGGCTTCGGCGGCGGGCATCGAAGGGAAGAAACGCTTGGTGCAGGCTTCGTTCAGCTCGATCTCGCGGCGGTTTTTCCAGAAGCCGCAGCCCAAGCCGGCGAGGCATCCGGCCCCCATCGCCGTCGTCTCGAGGCATTTGGGGAGACGGACCTCGCACTGGAGGATATCGGCCTGGAATTGCATGAGAAGACTGTTGGAGGAGGCCCCGCCGTCCACTTTGAGGACGGGCAGCTCGAGGCCCGCGTCGGCTTTCATCGTGTCGATGACGTCTTTGGACTGATAGGCGATCGAATAGAGGGCCGCCCGCGTGATGTTGTGGCGGTCGGAGCCCCGGGTCAGCCCGAAGATCGCCCCCCGGGCGTCGTCGTCCCAATAAGGGGTCCCCAGTCCGACGAAAGCCGGCACGACGTAAACCCCGGCGGTGTCGGATTTTCTTGAAGCGTAATCCTCGGACATCGCGCTGTCCTTGAACCAGGCCATCTCGTCGCGGAGCCATTGCACGACGGCTCCGCCGATGAAGACCGAGCCCTCGAGGGCATAGGTCGTCTCGCCCCCGTAGCGCCAGGCCACGGTCGTGAGCAGGCCGTTTTTGGAGAGAATCGGCTTCTTCCCGGTGTTCATCAGCATGAAGCAGCCGGTCCCGTAGGTGTTCTTGCTCTCGCCCTCGTGGTAGCAGCATTGCCCGAAGAGGGCGGCTTGCTGGTCCCCCGCCACCCCGTAAATATGGACGTGGCCGCTGAAGAAGGTGGCCTCGCCGTAGTCATAGGAGCTGTCGTAGACGGCGGGGAGCATCGAAGCCGGAACCCCGAAGAGACGGCACAGGGTTTCGTCCCACCGCATCTCGAAAATGTTATACAGAAGCGTGCGCGAGGCGTTGGAGACGTCGGTGGCGTGGACCGCCCCTTTGGTCATCTTGTAGATCAGCCAGCTGTCGACGGTCCCGAAAAAGAGCTCGCCGGCCTGGGCCCGCGGCTCGGCGCCCTTGACGTGCTCGAGGATGAAGCGGATCTTGGAGGCGCTGAAATAGGGATTGAGGCGGAGGCCGGTTTTCTGACGGATCTCCGGCTCTTCCTTCCGGTAGCGTTCGCAGAGGCTTTGGGTCTCCTTGGATTGCCACACGATGGCGTTGTAGATGGCCTTCCCGGTCTTTTTGTCCCACACCACCGCGGTCTCCCGCTGGTTGGTGACGCCGATGGCCGCGACTTCGTCCATCGAGGCGCCGGAGACGATGAGCAGCTCGTTGATGACGTCGACGACGGAGATCCAGATCTGATCGGGGTCTTGCTCGACCCAGCCCGGATTGGGGTAAAGGCACTCGAGGGGCCGCTGGGCCTTAAAGAGCTCCATCCCTTTGTCGGAGAGCAAAACGGCACGCGTGGAAGTCGTGCCTTGGTCAATGGCCAAGATATATTTTTTCATACCCGCTGATTATAGGACGGAGCCAAACGGGATTAAAGATTATTGATGGGCGGAAGCGAGCCGGGCTTCGAGGACGTCGATCTCCTTCACAATGTCGGAGGTCAGAACCTGGCAGCCGGTGTCGGTGATCAGAAGGTCATCCTCGATCCGGACGCCCAAAGACCGGTCGGCCATGTAGAGGCCCGGCTCATCGGAGATGATCATCCCGGCTTCGAGGGGGACCTTCTTGTAATCGGGGCTCAGAGGATCGAGGTACGGATCGTGGGTGTCGAGCCCGATGAAGTGGGAGATGTAGTGGAAATAATATTTGGCGATGTCGTCTTTGACTTTGAGGAAGCCCTTGGCGACGCATTCGGAAGAGAGATACTCCACCGCGGCTTTCTGGAGGTCGTCGATGGTGATGCCCGGGCGGGCCATCGCGGCCACCATCTTGTTGCAGCCGAGGACGATGCCATAGACGGCTTTCTGGACGTCGCTAAAACGCCCGGAGACCGGGATCGTCCGCGTGACGTCGGCGCAATAGTAGGAATTGCGGGCCCC
>Ga0224525_1000071_pt1 | contig 53858 bp, 42 predicted proteins | sample CFST100metaG_FD_179874 | JGI IMG/M metagenome (GOLD analysis project Ga0224525, IMG submission 179874) | Peat soil microbial communities from Stordalen Mire, Sweden - C.F.S.T100 | ecosystem: Environmental > Terrestrial > Soil > Wetlands > Peat | place: Sweden: Norrbotten County, Stordalen Mire...
TTACATATACCCTTCCTGACTCGAAAGTCACTAAGAGTAAGCTTTTACGAATGGATGAGGAGCAAGCAGAGCTATACCAAATAATCAATAAAAATTTTTAGGGTGTCCCAACGCTGAAAACAGGAAATGAACATTAAAGAATTTTTACACAACGATAAATTTGCTAATCATCTCGGCATTGAATTGCTTGAAGCGGCCGATGGCAAAGCAAAAACAAAACTTGTTATCAAAGACGAGCATCTGAACGCTTTGCAAATAGTTCATGGCGGTGTTATTTTTTCGCTTGCTGATTTTACACTTGCTGCTGCAGCCAACTCGCATGGAAATATTGCTGTTTCCGTGAATGCAAACATTTCTTTCTTAAAGGCAACGCAAAAAGGCATACTGTATGCAGAGGCAATAGAAATTTCAAGAAATAATAAACTTGCCTCTTACTCCATAAATGTAACCAACACCAAAGGAGAGTTGATAGCAAATTACCAAGGAATGGTTTACAGGAAACAAGAAACTTTTCTTGATAAATAAACTTTCGCAACTACTAGTAGAATCCGAGTCGTCATTCATTTTTTGCCATACAGCCGAATTTGACTACCTTTGCACAGAATATCTGTCCATGCAAACCTTTCACATTAATATGGAATGGATGTTTATAAATTAAAAAAAGGAGAACTATGGGCAGAGCCAACGAAACATTTAACAAAAAAAATGTACGCGAAAAGAAAGAAAAAAAAAGAAAAGAAAAAGAAAAGAAAAAGCTGAATAAAAAAGAAGGCCGCGACGGCAACAATCTCGACGACATGATTGCCTATGTTGACGAATTTGGCAATATCACTTCCACCCCTCCCGATCTTACACAAAAAACAGTTATCAAAGCTGAAGACATTGAACTTGGAATTCCGAAACGACTTGAATCGGACGCCATAGAAACCGTCAGAAAAGGGATTGTTACTTTTTTCAATGATTCCAAAGGCTATGGTTTTATTAAAGATTCACAAACGCAGCAAAGCGTTTTTGTTCATGCCAACGGTTGTGTTGACCAGATAAGTGAAAATAACAAAGTAACTTATGAAGTCACTTCAGGACCCAAAGGCCTGAATGCAGTGAATGTTAAGCTAGATAAATCCTGATTAATTATTTTATTGCATTTGCAATATCTCAAAAGTCCATACCAGCAATGGGTTCAGTCATTTGAGGTCTGTATTTCTATCTGATTCTACCTTATAAGTTTCAACACCCCATTAATAAATGTCAACGGGTGCGGAGGACAACCGGGTATTAGAAGATCAGGTTTATAAATATCAAATAGTCTCCTGTCAACAGCTGGACTTTCGGCAAAGGCTCCACCACTCACAGCGCACGCGCCTGCAAGAATAAGAATTTTTGGACGAGGGATTGCTTCCAATGTAATCCTCAATGCTTCTGAGCTATTGGATACTATGGGTCCCGTAATTACCACGCCATCACAATGCCGGGGAGAAGCAAGAAATTCAATACCGTAGCGCCCCATATCAAAATTTACATTTCCACAGGCATTAAGCTCAAGCTCGCAACCATTGCAGCTGCCGGCAGAAACCAACCTCAACTTCAATGATTTTCCAAAACATTTTTTAATTTCTTTTCTGATTTTATCAGCATCAAACTTAATTTCTTCATCAGCGCCCTCTTTCACAATCATGGATGATGCGGTATTTGAGGCAATTTTATAATCGGGAGTAAATTTTATTTTATTTGAAGGGCACATGGCTTCACATTCTCCGCAAAACACGCACTTCCCCAAATCAAGGCTTACAGGTGATATTTCAATTGCATTAACAGGACAAATTTCTTTGCAGGAAGCACATTGAAACTGACATTGCCTGCTATCAATAACAGGCCTTCCGGGATGCTGTGCTGGTAGTGCTACGGTGGTTGGGTCTGGAATAAACTGCTTGCCCTGGTGATTCATTATTTTCAGAATGTCGAACATAGGTATTGTTTTTTTGTCACACAGAGTTTATCGAAGTGTGACCAGGATTAAATTATATCACCATTTTTGCCCAATATTTTCAAGTCAACCTTCGATTAACTCAGGCTGACACTTCTCAGCTTGCCAATGATTAGTATTTTACAAATCATACCCACAATATGAAAGATCAAAACTTTTATTACAAATCGGAAAATCCGAAATATCGTTGTTCCTCACCGCCATTGCAAGCGCCATCCAGTTATGCATCGATGGATCTTTAATTTTATAATGTTTTAAAATTCCATTTGAATCTGTTATAGCACAATGACAATGTTCCCCTCTCCATCCTTCTATTAAAGCAATTCCGAAGGAGTCTGCTTCGAGAGAAATTTCTGATTTTCTTACTGGTGGTGTTTCATCACACTTGTTCAACAAGTCCCGTATAATTTTCAACGACTGCGTTACTTCCAGTCTTCTTATCATCGCCCGTGCCTGAACATCGCCTGCATCAAGACACACAGGAATATGTTGTATTTTGTTATACGATAAATATGGATGTGAACTTCGTATATCCCTTGTCATTCCACATGATCGTGCTGTCATTCCAACTACCTGAATAAGTTGCGCTTGCTCATTTGTAACAATACCCGTATCTTCAAACCTTGCAAGCACACCCGGTGTATTGAACATATAATCGGCCATCTCATCAAAACGGGATTCAAATTTTTCAAGATTATTCAGAATAATGTTTTTTAAATTTGAAGTTATTGGAAATGGATTTGCTCCTGCACGCACAAGCCTTCGTGCAAAACGATTCCCGCACCAGGTGAGAAAGGTATTTATCAAGGTTGTTCGAAGTCCCTGGAAAACAGAGGCACCTAGCTGGTATGCAATGTCGGTGCACAAGGCACTCAGATCGCCTGTATGAATTGCAGCTCTTTCCAATTCAATGGCAATGGTTCTTGCATCAGAAACGGCATCGGGAATATTAATGTTTCCCAGAGATTCCATTAAGGAAGCAAATGCAGCAGTATTGGTCACAACGCTGTCACCCGTAATACTTTCAGCCAGAATATGCTGTTCAGGAAGATTTTTTTTCAGAAGAAATAATTGTTCTACACCTCTGTGTTGATAGCCCAGGTGAATTTCCAAATGCAATACTTTTTCACCGTTACAGATAAAACGAAAATGTCCAGGTTCAATAATTCCGGCATGTATAGGGCCAACGCCTACTTCATGAAGCTCATGACCGCCAATCTGATAAAATGGATAGTTGTCAAGGATTTTTGTTTTGTCGGAACGGTTGAAAGGATATCGTACCGGCTTATTCCAGGGGTTTCCTGTAAATTCAATTCCGAAATTTTCACTGATCTCTCTCTCAAAAATATGCATTCCTGGATACGATCTTGTAATTGAATCAAGCGATTTAGTTTCAATTAATGAAGAAATAAATGAAGAAACATAAATTTCAGAAGTGGTGTCATTGCCCACACAGCAAAGCAACCGCATCTGCTTATCGTTTTCGCGATAACCATAATAATTCATGCAATGACAAGCAGGATCGGCAAGCAGGGATAATATATGTTCCCTGAACAACGGGTATTCCAACCCCGGAATATTCCGGAGCGAAGTTGACTGTCCGTTTTTCAGAATAATATGATTCATATTATTTAACAAGATATTTAATAGCTTCGTTTATAAGATCAGTTAAGAAAACAGGCGGATTAAGGCCAATGCATAATGCGATAATCAAAAGAAAATATTGCGGAACATTTTCCCAGAAACTTATTTTGGGTTTGTTTTCCTCCAATGCCAGCGGCGCTTTCAGGAACAGGATATGGAAAATATTTTTTCCGAAAGCCCATAAAATAAATACAAGTAAAATAAGCATTATGATGATCAGCCACAGGTAACCGCCAGCAAGCAATGATTGAAAGATCATTAGTTTTGTAAAAAATAATCCTGATGGCGGAATCCCCATTATCACAAGGAATAGAAGCAATACCAGCACTCCGCCCGACGGACTGATCCCAAAATAGCCACCGGTTTCTGCAATGTTTTTTGTTTTAAAAATTCTTACAAACTGTGATGTCTGGTAGAACAGGCCTGCTTTTGTAAATGAATGAATAATGAGATGAAGGATAATCGCATAATAAGCAATCCCACCAATGGATAAACCGATTGTTATCAATCCCATGTGCTCCACGCTGGAATAGGCAATGAGCCTTTTGTAATTGTCAACTTTTAGCATGTAAACCGTGGCCACCAGCAACGACAGAATACCAATAATCATCATCACATGGCTCATCCAGTCGGACAATGAGGTATGTGCAAAAAGCTGGTAGAACCTGAACACCGATACAAAACCAACATTCATCAATGAAGTGGAAACAATGGCGCTTACCGGTCCCGGGGCTATACTTAGCGCATCAATACATACAGTATGCAGAGGAAATACTTCCATTTTTACACTGAATCCGATAACAATAAGAAGAAAAGATATCTGGAATAAAAATTCATTTGTGATCAGAACTTGTTCCGACATCATGGATGAAAATGTAAATGATGAAAAGCCTGAAACATTGGTGGCAGCGTTTAAGAGCAGTATTCCGATAAATGAAAATGATAGGCCTATCGTGGAAACGAAAAAATATTTCCATGTTGCTTCAAGGGCTTCTTCGGTACGTTCATGATAAATCAGGAGGGAAATACAAAGCGTTGTGGCTTCGGCAAGTATCCATAGGATATTGATGTTGTCAGATAAAAATGCACCTGTCATACAGCCGAATAAAAGGAAGAGCGATGCCAGGTAAAGCGACCGTCGTTGCAGGCGTTCCTGTCGTTTTGAAAAATATATAAAGCTGCTGATTATTGTAGTTGTTCCGGTAATAGTCAATATACTAATGAAGATTGTGGAAAGTGCATCGGGCCTGAAAAATATTCCTGAAAAGAAATCTTTTTCAACAAAAAGGAAATAATTAAATGTAAGCTGAACTACACAAAATACCGCTGCAGCAAGGTATTGCGCGGTTTTTTTTCTTATCGAAAAAACAAATACCGCGAGGCCAAATACTGCAATAAAATAAATCAGCAATCCCATTTATTCAATCTATTCAAAATATTACATTTTCTTCAATGTTGTCACATTGAGGAGAAGCGTTGCTTCGTCTCGAAATGAGACTTTTCCATGCCAGACTTCGAGACATCCACTGAAATATGGATTCCTCAGTCTGACCATTTTATTTTAATCAATACATTTCCTTCACGTAACTTCATTTCTTAATCTGATAGTTTATTCAACTGGTCAATATCAAGGTCCTTATATCTCTTTGCAATTCGCTGCATAAACAAACCAAATAGCAATATACTTATTAAAATATCCAGTAATATTCCGGCATTCACGGCCATAGGAGTTTCGTTTCCCAATGAAAAAGAAAGCAACACAATCCCGTTTTCCAAAACGATGTACCCTATAATGTGCTGAATGATCTCCTTTCGTGAAACGATCAGGAACAGTCCTGTCATAATGCCTGAAAACGATGCGGTGATGTAAATTAATTTTAATTGCTCGTTCTGTAAATAAATTCCCATTATAAAACTAAGAAGGATCAAAATGGAAACAGTCATTAGTGATGAAAAACCCGACATGAAAGGAGAAACCTGTCGTTTAATTTTATTCTTCAGTACCATTTTCTTGATATAATATGGAAGAATAATGGCTTTGAACAACAGCGTTTCAGTAAGAACTACCAGCAGATTGATAATATTTATTTCGCGCAATGAAAGAAATGCTATACCAAAAAGCATCAACCCTTGGAGTATCAGTAGATTTATACAAACAAACAACCTTCCCGATACTGCTATATAAAACAGGGAAATCAGAAATATGATGATTAAAAGGTTGTTCATGTTATTATGATTGATGCGTTATAATCATTAAAATACTTAAGAAAATTAAAATAGAAATAGGTGTCAGCAGTACTATCGCTTTATTGTTATTACGTAATTTATAACGTGCCCTGAAAGACTCGGCAATTCCAACCACAATTGCAAATAAAACTTGTATTCCCAGGAAAATCAATATTCCCAGAAATATTGAAATGTCAGGAGTGAAAAAGAAATTGCTTATCAAAGTACCATAAACAACAAATTTCAAAGATGAAGCAAAATTGATAAGTGCCAGGTCAAACCCGCTGTTATCAAGCACCATCACTTCATGTATCATGGTAAGTTCAAGATGCGTTTTGGGATCGTCATAAGGAAGACGGCTGTTTTCCACCATGATGATCTGAAATAAATTATAGGATGCCAGGATGCCTGCAAACACAGCGATATACGAACCGAAATAAATTGAATTATATATTTCATAAAATGATGTATGCCCCGTGAACATTGCAAAGGAAGCCATCAACACAAAAAATGCGGGTTCAACTAACATTGAATACAATGCTTCCCTGCTGGCACCCATGCCTTCAAAAGCACTGCCTGTATCCAGTGCAGCAATGATCATGAAAAATTTTCCGAGTGCAAGCACATAACTGAAAGCAATAAAATCGCCCTTAAAGGAAAGCAGTCCGGGCTGATTGTCGAAAGGAAGAAGAAATGCAGCTGAAAGAATTGTAGAGAAATAAATTACAGGAGCAATTTTAAAAATAAAAGAAGTTGTGGAACTGTATACACTTCCTTTCTTCAGTAACCGCAGAATATCAAGCATTGGCTGAAACAGTCCCGGCCCTTTACGTCCGCTGGCAATACTTTTTACACGTACGATAATTCCCGGAAAAACAAGGCTGACCAAAAGTATCATGATGATGCCGGTTGCTTTCATATCACATTAAAAATGGTTAATAATATAAGAGCAATCAGCAATACAAACATGTACATGATATAATGCTGTGTTTTGCCTGTCTGCACGAATGCAAGGCGATTCAGAAATTTTTGCATTGATGCGATAATGCGGAAAAAAAGTTTTTCTTCTGCAAGACTTTCTGAATGTGTTTTGTAATGGCGTTTATGCGGAAATATTTCTTCGGCAGGAATCGGTTTGTATTCTGTTTTCTGATTCAGAAGATTGTCCATGTCATGTGCATAATTTTCGGCATACGATGATGCTGTGTATTGCAACTTCTCAGTGTTTCCAGTATAAGCACAACCCCAGGTCGGGCCTTGTTCTATTACTTTATTTCGTGCAAAAATCACTTTTGCAAAATAAATTAACACCGTAATTCCTATGAACAGCAAAGCAAACCAACTTATTGATGAAATATTCAGAATTGTATTCGCAGGAATTATAGTTACAGAATGCGTGTACAATCCTGCCAGCCGGAAAAATAATCCTGTTATAATTCCGGGAAACACACCAATGATTATAATTGCAATTAATATTAAGTATTGCGGAAATAGAGTATACCATTTAGCTTCTTTTACAGCTTCTGTTTTTATCTGTCTTGGTGTACCCAGAAAAACAATTCCAAAAGCTTTTGTAAAACAGAATATTGCCAGTCCGCCAATAACCACTAGCGACAACATAGAGAACATCATCAGAATTTTTAAACCGACAGTAGAAGAAATCATGCTTTCGGCAAAACCATTGTAAATAATAAATTCTGAAACAAAACCATTGAATGGCGGAAGCCCGCAAATAGCAATGGATGCAACAAGAAATAAAATCGCGGTATGGGGCATTTTTTTTATAAGTCCGCCAAGCTTATCAATTTCGCGCGTATGCGTATTCATATACACAGAGCCGGTGCTGTAAAACAAAAGCGATTTGAAAAGTGAATGATTCAGCACATGCAATATTCCACCACCGAAGCCAAGTATTGCTAATAAATCGTTTTTTGTAGCAACGCCAATCATTCCAGTACCGATTCCAATTCCAATGATGCCGATATTTTCAATGCTGTGATATGCCAGTAATTTTTTCAGATCATGTTGAATGATAGCAGTTCCTACGCCTGCAATTCCCGAGATTACCGAAATAACAAGGATTATAATTCCAATCGTCAGCAGGTCCGATTGTGCATATAGCAGCACTCGCAGTATTCCATAAATTCCCATTTTGATCATCACTCCCGACATGATACCTGAGATATGCGTTGGTGCTGCAGGATGGGCATGAGGCAGCCAGGTGTGAAAAGGGACAAATCCGGCTTTTATACCAAATCCAATGAAAAACAAAAGAAACAATCCAATATTGTTGTGACCGGAAAAGTAAGTCGTAAGAGCGCTCCAGCTGAACGAGCCGGTTTCATTATAGACCGTGATTACAGCAGTAGTAAGAAGCAATGCGCCAATGTGCATCTGCACAAGGTAATTGATGCCCGCTTTAATGACTTCTGGTTTTTCATTTTCAAAAATCACCAGTATGAACGATGATACCGACATGATTTCCCATGCAACAAGAAATGCAACCATGTTATGGATCATGCAAACCATAAGCATGGAATAGAGCAGCCAGAAGAATGAGAAAAAGTGAAGAGAAAAATCGGTTTTGCTTTTTAGTTTGTACATGCTCATGTACTCAATGGCAAACAGCGCCCCGGTTATGACTGTAAGATTTATTACCAGAATAAAAAATGCTGATAGCAAATCGATTGTAAGATCAATTTGATTTCCCCAAACATTAAATGGAATGGTTTCTGTAAGAGTTACACCTGATGATATTACCTCAAAGGCAAAGTAACTGCTTAATGCAGCCACTATTATTGTGAGCAGGGCATTATAATACGACTGGAACTTTTTGGGTAACAGGAAAAACAAAAAGGATAACAGAGGAAGTAAAATAAAAACCTTCATCAGTTGGTACAAAAATTAATGGTGCAAAGATTTATCAATAAGTTGTTGCTTTTATAAAGTTCATCAGTGAAATGTTAACAGGTGCAGGTTAATATCCTTTTGAAATTCAGCTGCTGAGAATGAATGGTATTTTATACTTTGGCATTGGAATAAAGTATGGTAATGATTACGGTTCCCGCAGATAACGCAGATTTTGCTGAAAAATATCTGCGAGCATTAGCGAGATTTGCGGGAAATAAATACGTTTGTTATATAAAATCTTATTATGAATTACATAGATATCATCCTTGCTATTCCTATTATATGGGCCATTTACCGGGGCTTTACAAAAGGGTTTATTATTGAAATTGCATCGCTTATTGCCATGGTGCTGGGTGTTTACGGAGCAATTCATTTTTCATATTTCATCGCAAATTTGTTAAACCTTCATTCGTCGCATGCTCCGCTGATATCATTTGCTGTTACCTTTCTGATAATTGTAATTGTAATTTTTCTGTTTGCCAAGATGCTTGAAAAATCAATAAACCTGCTTGCACTGGGTTTCCTGAACAAGCTTGCCGGCGCATTTTTCAGCTTACTTAAAATTGCATTTATCATTAGCATTCTACTGATATTTGTAAATAAATTAGATGCTAAAATCAGCATAGTTCCTGAGAAAACAAGAAAGGAATCCCTGCTGTATCCTCCTATATCTGCATTTGCGCCATTGATAATTCCGAAATTAAATTTTGAGGAAATTGAAAAGACAATGGTGGAGCCATCTGTGAAGAATGATAGTTTGAAGTGAGTTGGGAGATTGAGTCGGGAGACAGGAGTGAGATAAGTCGGCAGTTTGCAGTCATCAGTCGGCAATAAAATGCAAATGACTATGACTGACGTCGCAGACAAATGACTTTTCTTTTCAACAAATAACTTGTGACTTGCCTTCTTCTCAACTTATGACTTATGACTTGTCATCTTGTAAACTTAACAAAGACAAATCCCCTCCATATCAGTATGAAAAGTAAAGCGATTGTTTTTTTCTTCGCCGTCGAATTTAATCTTTATAGAATATTCTTCACCGGCAGTAAATAATCTGCGGATAAATGAACGGCCATACCTGTCGGAACCTTTCTTAAATAGAAGTCTTCCGCGGCTGTCGTAAATAAATATTTTTGCATCGAGTACGGGTAGTGAAGCCAGGTTATCATAAACCATTACCTGCAAATCGTTTTTAATTCCAAAAATAACAGCATTGAAATCTTTTGCTTTTGCAGTTTCTTTCATGTACTTAACAGGAATTACATCAAGCAGTACATTGGTCCCTGAATAGCTGTTAAGCGGCTCAGAAGATCCGTCCAGTTCAAGTTTTCCAAACCATGCCTGAGTGTCGTCTGTTTCAACAAAGCGAATGAATGATGACATATCGCCATGTGCATATTCCCTATCATAATCCATCATTGCAATTACATCTTTGGCTTCGTTGTCGAGCATATAATTGATGAGGATCTGCGAGGTTTCATATTCTTTGAAAACATTAAGACTTACATGATAATCGGCGGCATCAAAATACGGAATATTTATAATGCTTTCCTTGCCCTGCCTGGGAGAAAACTGTTTTGTTGAAATGGAATATTTGTCGCCGTGGGTAAGCAGTGTAACATTTATTTCCCTTACGTGCAGCTGTTTTTTAGGATCATTCAGAATGCGTGCATTTGTCAAATCAACAAAAAGAATGCTTCCGAAACCAACAACTTCAATTGTATTATCAGCTGCTAAAATAACAGCAGTTTTTTCGCTGATACCGATCCCGTATTTACTGCCGGTGAGCACTACCGCATCGGACAGGCGGCCAAGCCTTCCCCTGGTTTCAAAATGTGTATCAAAAATAATATCTTCGGCAAGTCCAAGTCCTTGGAATACCAGGAGTTTTGTACCATCGTCATCTTCATCTTTAGTAACAACCCTGTTCAGCAAAGCTTCTTCACTTGTGCCTCCTCCAATTGAATTTTTGCACAGAATATTTGTTCCGGCGCTGGTTCCGGCAATGATGCCACCATTCATGTAAATACCTTCAATAGCCTTAAGCAGTGGCGATTCAATATTATTTTTTTTCAAGGCGTCAATATATCTCCGTTGATCGCCACCAACAAAAAATATTACATTATAATCAATAATTTTTGCAGCTATTTCTGTATGATATGCATTGTCTTTCCAGTTGCCCTCGTTGATCTCTGTTTCCGGATCGTCGCTTATGGCAAGGGGTACAGACCAAAGTCGTTCTTTCGGAATGCCAAGTTCGTTTGTAAAATAATCTTCATAATCACGCATTGTGCTTCCTACATGCGAACTGGCCGATGGTATGACCGCCATGCGTACATTGTCTTTGCCTCCGGCAAGTTCAAACATTCTGTTAAAAATCAGATTGCTGTCGGTACCTCCGCCGATCAGGAATAAATATCCTTTTGACATAAAAAATAAATTTTATTATTTATCAAGTATTGCTTTAACGCCCGGTAATTCCCTGCCTTCTATGTATTCAAGCATAGCACCACCACCTGTTGAAACATAACTAATCTGATCGGCAAGGTTATAGGTGTTGATAGCCGCAACAGAATCACCGCCACCCACAAGGGAAAACGATCCACTTATCGTTGCTCCAGCAACCGCAATAGCAATAGCTTTCGTTCCCTGCTGAAAATTTGGCAATTCAAAAACACCCATAGGGCCGTTCCATAAAATAGTATTGGAATTATTGATGATTTCCGCGTAACGCCTGCAGGTTCGCTTGCCAACATCCAGGCCCATCCATTTTTCATCAATATCATCGGCAGCACAGGTCATATGATTTGCTTCGTTCGAAAAATTATCTGCAACAACAACATCAGTGGGAAGGTAAAGGTTCACTCCCTTCAGCATCATTTCCTGCACCATTTCTTTAGCTGCATCAATCCAGTCTTCCTCAATAAGTGAATTACCAATTCTCCCACCCAGTGCTTTGATAAAGGTAAAGGCCATACCTCCACCGATAATCATATTATCAACTTTGCCAATGAGATTCTTTATAATTCCAATCTTGTTCGAAACCTTTGCACCACCAATTATTGCGGTGAATGGCGGCCGTGCTTCATATAAAATTTTATCCAGGTTGATCAGTTCATTTGCAAGTAGCAATCCGAAATATTTGTCATTCGGAAAATATTTTGGCAGTACACTTACCGACATATGTGCACGGTGAGCAGTTGCAAAAGCATCATTCACATATGCATCACCAATAGATGCAATCTGTTTTGCAAATTCACCGTCTTCACCAGCTTCTTCCTCCGGATAGAAACGGATATTTTCCAGAAGTACTATATCCCCTGGCTGCAATTTTGAACAAACGTCAATCGTCTTTTGGCCAAACAGATCGCGTGTAAAAACAATATTTTTTCCAAGAAGTTTTGTAAGCACTGGAACAATAGGCGTAAGCGAATAGTCATTTTCATATCCACCTTTCGGACGGCCAAGGTGTGAAATTAAAATTACAGAACCACCATCATTTAAAATCTTTTTAATGGTAGGAAGGGATTCCCTGATGCGGGTATCGTCTGTTACCTGCCTGTTGTGATTTAACGGCACATTAAAATCAACACGGATAATTACTCTTTTACCTTTAAAGTTGTGATCCTGAATAGTCTTCATATTCTTATCGGTCATATCGCTCTAGGTGTTTGGGGGTTAGATGTAATTAATGTTCTGAGTTACTGTTTCCTCTCAATAAAATTATTTAATAAAGCAAAACTAATCATTTGTCGCAAAATTATACTAATGAATTATTAACAGTTTAATTAAGGTTTGATACTTGAATTTACAAAACACAAAAATGTTGCGATTTGGCATAACCTGGCCGGGCTGTTCTTGCAGGAATGGCAATAGTTTTTATCAAAGCAGAAAAAATAACAATAATGGAATACCTGCCATAAGTGCAACAGCAATAATAATAATTGCAATTAGGCGAACAGGAAATATTTTTACCGGCATATCCTGATTTGCAGTCAGTGATGAAAAATGCGATGCAAGTTTATCCACAATTTTGGTTGCCTGCGATAAAGTAAAGTTTGTGGACTGCATGTATACACGTATTGCGTTCTCCCTGTCGCCAATTTTAAGGTAGTTGATGAACTCGCGGTTTCTTGCGTTTTGAATTGATTTTGCATCTAAGGCAGAAATGTGCGAAGGAACTGTAAAACTAGCATTGCAATACTGGCAGTGAACCGATACCTGACCTGGTTCAAGATCCACAGGAGCGCCGCAGGAAGGGCATAAATTCAGTGTTAAATTATTAACATTAAAATGTTCGTCGGCCATACTTGAGTCTAAGGAATTAAAGAAAATTTTACAAAACAAAGCTAAGCAATTGATGCTATATTTTATTAATGAATTATTAACACTTTAAATTTTCAGTTATTTAATTATTTTTGCATTACACCATTTTTAAGGTTAAAACGAATGTCAAAATTTCCAGACTTTATTCCTTCTAAGCTTCCAACAATAGGGACTTCTATTTTTGCTGTAATGTCGCAGCTTGCTGCGGAACAAAATGCAATTAATCTTTCACAGGGATTTCCCGATTTCGATTGTGCTGATAAATTGAAAAGCCTTGTTGCTCATTATATGAATAAAGGCTTTAACCAGTATGCACCCATGCCGGGAATTATGCCGCTGAGAGAGGCCATTGCTGAAAAAACAGAATTTTGTTATGGGGCAAAATATAATCCTGCAACAGAAATTACTGTCACTGCAGGAGCAACCGAAGCCCTGTATGCAGCAATATCGGCCATTGTGAGGGAGGGTGATGAGGTAATTGTTTTTGAACCAGCTTATGATAGCTATGTTCCTGCAATTTTACTTAATGGAGGTGTTCCTATTTATTGCAAACTAAATGCACCTGATTTCAGGATCAACTGGGAAGAAATCCAGAAAATGGTGAGTCAGCGCACACGGATGATCATCATCAACTCGCCGCACAACCCCACTGGCAGCACAATGTCGGCCGATGATATGAAGAAGCTGGAAAAGATCACAAAAAACACCAACATCATTATTCTGAGCGACGAGGTGTACGAACATATTATTTTTGATAATAAAGAACATCAAAGTATTTGCCGTTATCCGAAGCTTGCTGAACGAAGTATGGTTATAAGTTCTTTTGGAAAAACATTTCATACCACCGGTTGGAAAATGGGTTATGTGCTGGCTCCGGAAAATATTACAGCGGAATTCCGCAAGACACATCAGTTCATTGTGTTTGCCGTGAATACACCGATACAATGGGCAATCACTGATTTTTTAAAAAACAGGGACAGCTATGTAAATCTTCCCGATTTCTATCAGCAGAAAAGAGATTATTTCAACAATGCCATAAAAGGTTCACGTTTTAAAATTGCACCTTCGGCAGGAACATACTTCCAGTTGCTTGACTACAGCAGGATTTCCGACGAGAAAGAAGAAGAATTTGCAATACGACTTACAAAGGAATTTAAAATAGCTTCCATACCTGTTTCCGTTTTTTATCATAAAAAAATCGAAAACAAAATGCTTCGTTTTTGTTTTGCAAAAGGCGAAGATACAATGGATAAAGCCGCCGAGATATTATGCAGGATCTAAAAATAGCAATTGTTCAATCAGATATTGTTTGGGAAAATAGTTCAGCAAACCTTGAAATATTTGCACGGAAAATTTCCGCAATCAAGGAAACAGTCGATTTGATTGTACTTCCGGAAATGTTCAATACTGCGTTTTCCATGAACCCTAACGTATGTGCTGAAACTGAAGATGGAGCATCCATTAGCTGGCTTCGGGTAAAAGCTGCTGAAAAAAAATGTGTTATCATTGCCAGCCTTCTGATTCAGGAAAATGAAAAATATTTTAACAGGCTGATCTGGATGAATCCTGATGGTTTTTTTCAGCAATATGATAAAAAGCATTTATTCCGTTTTGCAGGCGAGAATGAAGTATTCACTGCAGGCAGCAGCAAGATAACTCCTCCATTGAAAGGATGGAATTTCAGTCCTTTGGTTTGCTACGATCTTCGCTTTCCTGTGTGGAGCATGAATACTTTTTTAAATGATAAATTTAAATACGATTGTCTGGTTTATATAGCTAACTGGCCCGAAAAAAGGCGCGAAGCCTGGATGTCACTGTTGGTAGCACGTGCTATAGAAAATCAGGCGTATGTAATCGGTGTCAACCGTGTAGGAATTGATGGAAAAGGAAATTCTTATTCAGGTGATTCAATGCTTGTAGATCCGAAGGGAAAAATAATTGTTCAGATACCTGCCAACATAGAAGCTACGGAAATTACATCACTTTCATTTTCTGAAATGCAGCAGTATCGCGATCATTTCCGCGTAGCCCTCGATTGGGATAAATTTTCAATAGAAGATTAAAAAAGCCACCTGTCCCCTTTTTGCAGACTGCGGACTGCCCACTGTCAATTGCCTACTGATTTTTCAACTTTCCCTGCAGCCAGTTATTATAATTGATCATTTCGGTATCGTCAGCATTGCGGTCGTTGTTCTGCTTCATAAAGTTATTAATACGCTGAAATAATTTTTTATCTTTTTCGATATCTTCAACTACCATTAATTGAAGAATAATTTCAACAAATTCCTTTTCCCTTGCATGTTCGGGATTATCAAACAAATCAGCATAATCTTTTTTCAACTGGTCAATTCTGTATTCCAGGAAATCAAAATCTTTCAGTTCAAAACGCATCATCAGTTCAGCAATACTGACTTTAAATTTAAAAGTGTCATCAGTGTTTTTATACCCGCCATGAACATAAAGCTTATTCAGGTTTGATATGGCTTTTCTGTAATCTTTTTTATCGAACCATTGTATGCCGAGGTTCAGATAAACAAATACTTCGTAGTAAGGCGTTGTCCTGATTTTTTCATTGTGCTTCATTTCTTCCAGCACTTCAATTGCCTTATCGGTATTGATTACAGAATAATTTATCACAAGGGAATTGTAATAGAAAAACATAAACTTGTCGTACAATAATGAATTGAATTGTTCCATTGCATCTTTAAGCTTGGCCGCATATTCAAGCGATTCCTTATGCTTTTTATTTTTAAATAATGTATTCACAAGATATGTGAGCATCTGCAATTTTATATGATGATTACTCTTTGTGAATAAGCAGGCTTCGTTAAACTGCTGGTATGTTTTGAGCAGGTAAACTTCAAGTGTGGTATAATCATGGCGTTGAAGCAAAATTCGGCTAACTGCATCGTAAATCTTGAAGCGCAGGGTAGAACTGTTTTTTAATTCTTCATCATTTGAAACTTCGTCTACTGTTTTTTCAAGCACTTTAAAAATCGGGTTTTCGCTTGCAGAAAAGTTTTGTGTGATCTTCAGTTTATATGTAACAATAGAAAGCACATCGTCGATCTGACGCAGTTTTAGGCTCTTTTCAGAATTCTGTTTCCGTTTTGTTAAATAAACCTCGGGATTTATTGAAACAATTTCGGATGAAAGCCTGATAAAATCTGTATAAATCAAATCGAGCAGTTCATAGTTTTCAATTTTAAGTGCTTTTTTTTCTGCCTTTTGCAGGAAATGCATGGCAACGTCAAATTTGTTTTTTGTGATGTAAAATTTTGCGAGCGACAGCAGGAAAAAAATATGAATCACATCATCTTTTTCAAAGTGATGAAGATATATGCTGGTGTTTAGATCCTCTGTTAGCCTGTGTTTTAGCCGGTAGAATGAATTCTTGTCAGATGTTTTATAAAGTTGACTGAAAATTTTTTCTTCATTATATTTTTCACCGGATTTTTTAATGTAGTCGAATAAGTGTACATCCTTCCTGTCTTTATCAGCATTGGTGCGGGAAAGATACAGTTTAAAAAAACGGATGTCCTCTTTGTTCATCCCCTGGATGATGGTGTTTATAATATCCATATTTTTGGTTTTAGAAGCAGCGAATCAGAAATAACAACGTCTAACTACTAACAATATTTTCTAAAAGTACAAATTTTGGATGAGTAAGAAATAAAAATTAATATTTTGATTTAAATACCTTATAAATGATATATTTGTTTCATAGAATCAAAAACCTGCATACCATGAAAACATTTATAAAATCCTCCATACTACTTTTAGCTATTGTGTTTACTGTCATACGCGCCAATGCCCAGCAGGTCACAATGGCCGTTGACTCAATGTTCGGGTTTCCCGATAGTGCAATCTGTTGCAGTCCTCAATATAATTTTACCATTGATGTAAAAAATTATTCAAGCATTCAATTTGGCGGAATTCTGAATATCAGATACAGGACAAGCAATATGAATATAACCGATTCGGCTTTATCGTTTTCCGGAAATGGTTTATCGGATACTATTTTACCTTATGGTACAACAACTTTTACAATAACTAATTTTTCATTCGATACCCTCACTTCAGGTTTCAGAACCGGTGGCAATGTTGTTGTTGTTTGGCCCGTATGTGAAAGTGGCACCTCTGTTTTTGTAACGGACTCATTCCACACCAGCGTTTTTATTGAGAGCGGTACAGGAATTGTTGAGCCCAGGACATTAAATAGTAAACTTGAAATCTTTCCAAATCCTGCAAATGATAAAATATTTGTAAAGAATCCATTACCTGAAAAATCGATTGAGTATGTAAGAATAATTGACATCCTCGGCGTGGAAAGATATTCTTCAGAAACCCTTTATTCCTTCATCAATACTTCATTGTTGAAAGAGGGCGTATACTTCATCGAAGTAAAAAATAAAAATGAACAGCCGGTTGTTTCAAAATTTATTATTTCAAGATAGCATATACCAGCATATATCAATTTTTTATAAGGTAAGAAGGAATCATCCTGATAACTATCGGGATGATTTTTTTTTGGTATTTGGGAATTTCTAAAAATTCATGTAGGTTTGTTTCAGATTAATCTGAAACAAAATTGAATCCCGACTACAAATATTGCAACAGCCTTACCTCTTACTCTCGCTTTATAACAAGGGTTATACAGATTGGCAATGTGCCACTTGGCGGACATTTTCCGATTCGTATTCAATCCATGACAAATACCAGTACACTTGACACGATTGCTACTGTCGAGCAATCAATCCGCCTGGTTGAAGCCGGTTGCGAGTATGTTCGCATCACTGCACCGGGAATGAAGGAAGCAGAAAATCTTTCCAAAATAAAAAAGGAGTTACACGCAAGGGGCTATGATGTTCCATTGATTGCCGATATTCATTTTAATCCTGCTGTTGCAGAAACTGCGGCAAGGATCGTTGAAAAAATCCGCATCAATCCGGGCAATTATGTTGACAAAAAAAAATTTGAAAAAGTTGATTATTCAGAATCAGAATACCAGGAAGAGATTGACAAAATAAGGGAACGTATCAGTCCGCTGATAAAAATTTGCAGGGACCATGGCACAGCAATGCGCATCGGTACCAATCATGGTTCTTTATCCGACAGGATCCTGAGTCGTTACGGTGACACTCCTAAAGGAATGGTGCAGTCAGCATTGGAATTTATAAGCATTTGCGAAGATCTTGGTTATAACAACTTGGTCCTTTCAATGAAAGCAAGCAATTTGCGTATTATGGTGGAGGCTTACCGTTTATTGGTGCACACAATGATGAATAAGGGAATGGATTATCCGCTTCATGTTGGTGTAACTGAAGCTGGCTCAGGTGAAGAAGGAAGAATCAAGTCGGCAGCAGGCATTGGCGCACTGCTTGAAGATGGCATTGGCGATACTATCCGGGTTTCACTGACCGAACTTCCCGAAGAAGAAATTCCTGTTGCTAAATTGCTTGTGGGAAGATATGCCAACAGAAATTATCATGGAGTTACTAAAAACATTGAAAATCCACCGATCAATCCGTTTGAATTTCACCGGCATTACTGCACTACCGCAGGAAATATTGGCAACGGTTGCGATCCTGTAGTTGTAATCCGTTCCGAAAATGTTGAACAAAATTCCAAGGCTGATTATATTTTTTTAAAAAAGATACCCGAACGGTCATCACGGATATGGCCTGATGGTGTATTGTGGGACGGATCGTTGGGCAATAAAAATGAAAATTTATTTTCACTCTATAATTCGGATAATTATTTTCGCAGCAAAAATAAATCGACAGATAAAAATTTCATTCTTGTTTCATCTACAGGACTTACCTCTGGTTTTATTGAAAAAGTAAAAAAAGACAATACTGTTGTTCTTGTTATTAATACAGTTGAAACTCATGCTGCTGCCGCGTTAAGAAAAATGTTTTTTGACCTGATCAGTGCGCATTGCAAATGTCCGGTGATCATCAGAAGAAAATATGAAAATGTTACCGAAGAGGAATTCATGGTTTTTGCTTCAACTGACATTGGACTGCTGATGGCCGATGGTCTTGGTGACGGCATCTGGCTTGAGGCCGATGGGATTCCGGGCAACATAATTGAAAAAACCTCATTTAATATTTTGCAGGCAACTGGCGCCCGCATTTACAAAACTGAATATATTTCCTGTCCGACTTGTGGAAGAACCTCATATAATATTCTCGAAACACTTGAGCGTGTCAAGCAATTTACAGGGCATCTGAAAGGATTGAAAATTGCCATTATGGGTTGTGTTGTTAATGGCCCCGGCGAAATGGCCGATGCTGATTATGGTTATGTTGGTAGCATGGAGGGAAAAATAAACCTGTATAAAGGCAAACATCTGGTTCAACGCAACATCGATGAACAGGATGCACTGGATGCACTGATAAACCTGATAAAGGAAAATGGCGACTGGGTAGATGAAGAATAGTCTAAACTCTCTTTATCAGTATTTTTTATCCAACTTCCTGTCGATTACATAAAGGCTCATTTGCCTTGCACCTTCGGTGGTATAGGAGAATTTGCTTTTTAAATTTGTAATCATTCTGTTAATTGTATTCTTAGTCTGGTTATCGTAGGCGTTGTAGCCCTGAGTATTAAAATCGATAAGTGCTCTTCTGAAATTATCATTCTGCGCGTAAGAATTCAGGGCGTTTTCTTTCAGGTTACGGGTATATTTTTCAAAGAGTGTATCATACAATTTTGTATCCTTAATTTCTTTATGAAGTAGTTTGATTTCGTATGATAAAGTAAAAGTGACATACTCGTTGTGAATATCTTTCCTGAATGCTCTTCTTTCTGTAACTGTGCTCAGCGTGCCAAGAAACAGGGCTTCAAAATTTTTAAAATAATCTTCTGTGATATCGATGGTATCACCGGTGTACACAGACTTTTCAGTAGCTCCTGGTTCAAAATTAATTGCAAAAAGATAATTCAGAATATCGCGCGAAATCTGTTTTTCACTGTAATAATAAACGGCTTCCTTTAGTTCCTGCAGCACGTTGTAATCGTACATATCAACAAGTGATCCGATAAATCTGTCAGGAATGAGTGCATTTAATTTTTCGTTCTCTTCGAAGAAATCCTGCAACATGTCCATAGTAATGATCTTGTCAGTTTCGGCATACTGCGCATAAAACATGTTAAACACAGTAAGTGACTGCCTCCCGGAGAAGCCTTTCTTTCCTTCACGTTCAGAATCCTCAATAAGATCCTTTCTTACATCACGTGTGAAATTTTTTACATCTTCTTCTGAAAGCCAATCAGGAATGATTCCTTTGTATAATTCCATTTTCAGCAGCAGTCTGTCGTCATCAAGGTATTTGCTGTAAATATCAAAATCTTTTATCCAGTAGCTGATGGTTGGAGATTCAGGCTCCATGCGTGACGCAATAATGATCTTGGCAAAATTATCCAGCACGCGTGGCAGGAATTTCTTTTTTATTTCTTCGCCAAACTTATTCACATAAATAGAAACTTCCGTTTCGTAATCCAGTACATAGGGGATATTGATATGAATAATCCTGTCCTGGAATGATTTCACATTTTCGTAATGCACTTTGTCTTCAGGATTCACAAGTCCCACAAACATTGACTTGATGCGCTCTTCCACCATTTCAACTTTGTGCACTCCATCGCTGATAATTCCATGAAGATCCACAAGACGCTTTATATTATTTTCTTTTATATCCATCAAAGCAAATACACCGTTATTGGTACTTGCCAGGTTGGAATAAACATATTTTACCTCATCGCTTTTAAGTAAACTGTTAATCAGATTCTGCAATGTTGGATCTTTTATCGGCTCCCTGTAAAGTTCATCTCCCGGATTAAAAATACTGATACCTCGTCCAAACTGCCTGTCGAAATTGATGTTTCGGGCATGAAGCATATTAAATACAGCCAATGGTTCGCCAAGTTTTTCAAGTAAAACATTATAAATAGAAGTACAGATACTACAGGGTTTGTCTTTCAACACCCACTGATATTCCTTGGAACTGAAGAGTTTTTTCCTGAAAGCCTTATCAGGAATGAGTTCTTCAAGAAAATCTTTCCTGTATTCCTTTGGTATCTGCAAAATTGGATGATCATTCGAAGGGCAAGCGATATCAAGATAACGTTTGGAAAAATCATCTTTTTTTGCATTATAAACATGCCCGGTTTCTTTTATTATGGGCTCTGAAATATTGAGTAAATCGTCGAACTTTGCTATTTCAAGTCTCCATACAGTTTTATAAAAAAGACCTTGTTTTGTCCTGTTATACGCTTCTATCTTTTGCAAAAGATTATTAAGAAATGTGCTTTTCCCACTTCCCGGAGGGCCTTCAAACAGGTAAATATGATTGTTCTGAATTCCCTTTTTAAATTCTTCAATCAGGTTCATTAACCTGTTGGCAAAAAGTCTGTCGGCAAAGAAAGGATCGTCGCAACCCTTTACAAAAAGTTCTGAAAAGTTGTAATGCATAAACCCTATTGAATGCTCCTGGTCGCTGTATTCATCGTGACCATCAGGAACATAATAATGCATCATGTCATGAAAGTACTGGAAAAAGTCCCTGAAAATAAGTTCGGGTTCTTCCGAAGCCATATGTAAAAAATCATTGAAGTGTACATAGTCACGCTTCTCAGTATCGCGCATGCTGTTGCTTAGCGTTATCAAGGCTTCCAGCTTCCTACCCCTGCTTTCAAGCTCTGAAAGATCGACGGTTTTTTTCTTTTTCTTCGTAGCCATGCGATCAGAGATTTGACTTTTCTATTTTCTTATCTTTCATTGTATGCAATACTTTCCTGAAAATAAATCCGCTGTTTTCGGTACCTTGATCTGCATTTTCACGAACAATTTCAGTCGTTTCCAGGCGCACTTCGTTTCCCCATAAAAATTCCAGACCCAGCAAAACTTCCGGGATGTAAGGCTTATAGATCTGCTTGCCTTCAAAAACATGTGTCAGATATAATGATTCATCGGTAGTTTTATTCACATCAACCTTTATCAAAGGCGGGTGATAGAGCGAATCAAGCATCATGTTTTTATAATCTTCTGCTCTGCGACTTTTGATGTAATATTCATAAACACCTTTTTCCTCATTTGCTCTTTTCCCGACAACAAAAAGATCGTGCCTGTTCATGAAATCCTGGTCAACAAAGGTGTTCAGCAGCATGAAGTCGCTGAAATTTTTTCGCAAATTAAAAATTGCTTCTTTGCCTTTTCGTGTTTTTTTATTGTAATTGTCTCTTTCTTCAGCATTTGCAATTCGCTGAAAATCATAATTGATTTTTCCTTTGTTCGCTAATTCTTCCACGTGCTGCACAAGGCGCATTCCGATTGCATAAGGATTTAACCCGACTCTTGAAATAGCCGTAACACCTGCATTGATGCGCGCATAATCCACTTCGTGTCCTTTGATACGCTCGTCCGCTCTGAATAATTCATCATGCCAGTAACTGGCCCAGCCTTCGTTCATAATTTTTGAACGTATCTGCGGTGCAAAATATAATGATGTGTTTCGAACTATTGTCATTACCGATTGCATCCAGCGATTCTGATCTTTTTTCAGGAATGGTGAATGTTTGCAGATAAATTCCATCACATCGGCCGACTCAGGTTCGTCTGGCACATAATTATCAAACTTGGCCTGGAACTCAGGATACTTCACCCTAACCTCGGAAAAGAATACAGATTCGGCCATTTCATTATTCGCCTGACTGATGTGGTTATACCTGTCAATTTCTTTAAAAACCTGATGTTGCGGAACATTTAATATTTTCTGAAGAAAAATCTCAAAATAAAAATTCAGCTTGGATGAAAGTTTTTCCCCCGCTAAAACCTTCTGCTGCGGCAGACTTCTGAAATATCCTGTAATGTTGTCAATGCTCCTGCTGAACTCAATAACATAATCGACCCAGCGGCCATGCTGACTGCGTAAATTTTCAATGAGCCTTTTGTCGGCCAGCGCCATTCCTACAAAATCGTCGTTCCATGTATTTTCAAAAAGAATGTTGTTCTGAAAAAAATCAATATGGGCAAGCACATGATAGAATATCATGATGTTCAGCCAGTCGGGATTATTATCGTTGTAAAACGAAATTGCCGGACGTGAATTGATAACAGTTTCGTAAGGATTGTGCGGATACAATTTGTATTTCCCAATTTCTTTCAGCACTTCCACATCATGCACCCAGTAATCGTACAGTGTAGGGATCATGCTCTTTGGCGAAAGGCCAATCATATCCCTGTTGGTAACAATGTACTCCAGTGTTTCATCATTGAAGCGGAGCCCGGCAGCGCGTGCACGCTCCTTGCATTCTTCCATGATTTTTTTTGTATGCTGATCGATTAAGTACATTCTTTGAAATTAAAATAGTAAATAGTAAATAATAAAATTAAATAATTATTTTGGCGTTTACTTTTTACTTCTTTTCTGGAAGTTTGTAGCCAATCTTAGTCAGTTCTTTGTTTTGTGGTTTTATAAGTTCCTTTAACGTATCGAATATTAATTCTATTTCCTCATCATGATTAGAAAGCTTTTTCTCTAATTGTTCAAGTTTCAATAATATATCTTTATTAGTTAATACCAATTCTCTAAGCTTCACAAATACTTCAATAATATATATGCTCGTGTTTATTGCCCTTTCGCTTTTCAAAATATTTGCTAACATTAAAACGCCATACTTAGTAAAAGCATATGGTAAATATCCGCCCAATAGTTTTTTAGAAGGTATCGCATTTTGCGATAGCATGAGTTCAACTTCTTTTTCGGTAAGATGAATCATAAACTTCTCTGGAAATCTCTTAATATTTCTTTTTACCTGTTCTCTTAATCGAATTGGCTTAACTCCATAAAGTTCTGCCAAATCCTTGTCTAGCATTACCTTTTGTCCCCGAATGAAATAAATTTTATTTAAAATCACTTCTTCCGGAATGGTTACATTAGTTAATTTTTCTGTCATATTTTCTATTTACTATCTCCTATTTTCTAATTAAATTTTGATTTATCTTAACTAATCAATTTCCTAATTCCTTCAATAATCCTTTCTTCCGTGGCTTCATCAGCAGAGAATGCATCCATTTTTACAAGATTTTCTTTTTCCTTCAGCAAGCCTGAATCGTTGATATACGTTTCAACCGTTGTTGGTTTGTCCATAGCTGTCCATGCATTCTTAGCAACAGTAATTCCCATTCTGCTGATATCTTTCTGCATCTTTTTGATTGCTGCAATTGCACGTTCACCGGTTTCTTCCCAATCATCACCATCGGTACCGTGGAAAATGTAAATATTATTTTCCCTGGCAAGGTTTTCTTTCTCAATTATATCAGCAACAAACTCGTAAGCAGCATAAACACTGGTTCCGCCAGCCACTGCCGATTTATAGTAAGTGTAAAAATCCTTTACCTCTTTTGCCTCGGTATCATGCAAAATAAAGCGCACCGAAACATTGTTCTGGTACTGGTACATCAGCCAGCTGTAAATAAGCAGATGCTGTGTAACGACCACTTCAGTAGGTTTTCCCTGCATTGATCCGGAATAATCGCGCACAAAAAACACCACGCATTGCGCCTCAAAATCCTTCTCCCGCGACATGATGCGGTAGATTTTATCAAGAGGATTTACAACAAGGTTATCGGTTGAAATTTCTTCTTCACCTTTAATATTCCCAAGAATAATGTTGGTTTCAATAATTTTTTTAATAGTGGCCTTTTTGTCCAGCAGCTGGCCAAATCCACGATTTTTATCAGTAAGGTCGTATTGGAATTTTGTTTGAGAAACTTTTTTTCCTTTGGTTTTTAAATTCGGAAGTTCAAATTTTTCAGTAAGAATTTTCCCAAGATCAAACGCATCGGAGGAAATATCATGCTCGGCTCCTTCGCCTGATCCTGCACCTGTTCCCTGTCCTTCGCCTTCTTTCGGATCGATAGGTTGTTCACCCAGCACTTCGCCTTCTTCACCATCGCCAGAACCGCCGGTTTCGTCTTCATCTTCGGTAATTGAACTATCGTGATAAAATTTTGGCTCAGTGGTGGTAGGAACAACAACTATTTTTTCCTTATTATTTTTTTCAGGTTTGATGAACTTCCCAATTTTTATTCTGCGCGGAAAGCCATCTTCTTCGCGCCTTTTATCGCGTGCAAGTAGGTCATCAAGGGTTTGTAAAGACAGTGTCGGATCAGTTTTATTAACAACTCCTATAAAAAGTTCAAAATCATTTTTATCGTACAAACCGCAGATATCAAGTGTTTCGCTGTTTTCCACTTTATCGCGCTCTTTTTTTCTGTTATAGAAATCGAGTTCGCGCTCAATGATGCTGAGCTGTTCATCACTGAGACCTTTGCGTTTAAGTTGTTTATATAATTTGAAAATATTTTCTGACATCATTCAGAATATTCTTGCTCTAAAAATTTAACTACTCTGTTATGTTTTCTCCCGCAGATTCCGCAGATACTCGCTGAAATTATCTGTGCAAATCAGCGAGATCAGCGGGAAACCTATTTAATAATTAATTTGCATCATCATGTGTACAGAAATATTCAATTGTTTTTTCAGCACAGGTATTGCAGTATCCAAGTTTCTTCACCATGGTGTCAATCATCCTGCTGTAAAGTTTCTGGTTTTCCTCATTGGTCCTGTTTGATAAAGCTCCTACTAGGCTTCCGGCACCGGCAATATCCGATTTCAGGCGAACATCGGTAACAGCTTTTACAAGATCATTGTTATCCATAAAATTATATGAAGGATCCTTGATCATCTTCTGTCCGTAAATTTTTGTGATGGTAGTTCTGAAACTTTGTTTCTGTTCATCACTCTTTAATCCGAGTCGCTCTTCCACGCTGTTGATAAAGGTTTCATCAATTTTTAACGGAATTAATTTCCCGGTTTGCTGATCCTGGTATGTCCAGATTTTATCCTGACCAAGATTTTTAGCATCCACGCCAATGATCATGTTTACATAATTCATCACATCTTTTTCAACTGCATTGGGTTCATCCATGTATGCATTAAAAATAGTGGTCATTACATTTTTTCTGTAAAGTTCTTTTCCAATTTTTATGTCGTTGAAAAATTTTGTGCGGTCGTTCGAATCCTGCACATAATCAAGCACTACTGTTTCCAGAGCTTTGAAAACATCACCGGCATACATGCATTTTCCTTCCTGAGTTTCGGATCGTTCAAGCAGCACCTGCAAAGCACGGCCAAGATTTCGGTGGCCAAGACCTTTTTGTCCGAAACGTTTTGTTATATCAGGATCACTGTTTAAATCACTGATCACTTCACTTAAGGTTTTGATACTTTTTTCTCCTGCAACTTCACCTGCTGCAAGTTTCATCATTTCAACCGGTGTCAGTTTGTCGGAAGCCGGCATACGCGTAAGAACAACGGAAACAGAAATTGCATAATTTAAATTCGGATCAATATGCAGTTTTTCATTTGTAAATGTTGTTTTATCGCGGTTACCGATTGCATAAAATGTAAGTTCCTGCTGCAACTTGTAATGTGTGTTATGCGACATATAGGTCAGGCGGCAACGGTCAACAATAGGAGCCTGTTCTTTTTCATCAAGGAACCTGCCGAATTCGGAATTATTACTGGTGGCTACAACCAAAGTATCCAAAGGCCATTTGTAACCTTCCATTTCGATGGTGCGGTTCTGGATAACTCCCAGATAAACCTGTACAAGGTCACGTTTGTTTTTGAAAATTTCATCTGCAAAATGAATTCCACCTCCGGCAACACGTGCCAGTGCGCCTCTGCGAAGGTCGAACCTGTAAGGGTGATCTGTTTCAGTTATGTGAAGCAATCGCGTTATAGATTCTTCGCCCAAGAGATCAGCTGCCGAAGAGGTAATTTTATCTTTGGCTGCATATTTCCCGGTAATAGTTCCTCTTGACTCACTTACAGGTACGGTAGATATTTCAACAAATTCTTTTATTTTTTCAATATCACCATCGCAGTAATTCTTTATCTGGTTAAGGATGTAATATGTACAGGAACCTAATGGGCGGTAATTTTTATACAATTCTTCAATCTGTTTTTCCTTAAATCCGCAATTCGCAAGGAAATTGATATTATCTTCTTTGGATTCAAATAAATTCATCGCAAGAACCATAGGATCTTCATAGGTCTGTGATTCTATATTTATAATCTTGCCATAACCACCAATTTTATCAAGGTTGATGAAACGGAAGGTATAGCGGCGGTTTTCGGGCAATGCAACAAAATTCCTGTACAGATAACTCAAATGATCAACAAAAAATGTTTTCCCATTTCCGGGTTCTCCGATCAGAATAAAGGCCATTTCCTTTGATGATCCACCTTCAGCAGCATCTTTTACAAACGACACAAAACTGTTGATTTCATCATACATACCGATGATGTGTTTTGCGCCGTGGCGGAAAACCTTGAAATCGTAAGTATAGCGGCCATTTACAGTGACTTTTTCTATTTTATGACTGTCGCCCAATATCATTCGCGTAAGCGACTGATAAATATTTTCAAACTTCCTGTTACCCAGCAATACATTTTTTATGTGGTAATCGAGGCTTTTGGTATTATCCTTCTGAACAGAGTTGGTTTTTGCAGTTGCCATATTATATATCTTTTTTATGTTTTTTCGTCATGATCTCTTTGTGGGAGCAGAAGAAATTAATTCTTAACTTTGCTCCCTTGTAAAAACTTTTAAATTTAGGAAAAATATTTCGAATGGAACAAAACAAAAATTATAAAAGATATACAGTAACATCTGCACTGCCTTATGCCAATGGCCCTATCCATATAGGTCACCTAGCAGGTGTATATATTCCGGCTGATATTTACGTGCGTTATCTGCGATCAAACGGTGAAGACGTACTGTTTATAGGGGGTTCCGACGAACATGGCGTTCCAATAACCATCAAGGCAAAGCAGGAAGGTGTTACGCCACAGCAGATTGTAGATAAATATCACGGTATCATTAAAAAATCTTTCAAAGATCTTGGAATTTCATTTGATATCTATTCCCGTACTTCAAATAAAACGCATCACGAAACAGCAGCAGAATTTTTCACAACTCTTTATGAAAAAGGAGAGTTTATTGTTAAAACTTCCGAGCAGTTATACGATGAAGAAAATAAGCAATTTCTGGCCGATCGTTACATTACAGGAACCTGCCCACATTGCAACAACGAAAGGGCTTACGGCGATCAGTGCGAAAAATGCGGAACTTCCTTAAATGCAACGGATCTTATAAATCCAAAGTCCGTTTTAAGTGGCAATATACCGGTAATGAAAGAAACAAAACATTGGTATTTACCTCTTGATAAATATGAACCATGGTTAAAGAAATGGATACTCGAAGAACATAAAGAGTGGAAAGCCAATGTTTACGGACAATGCAAATCATGGCTCGACCAGGGATTGCAGCCACGCGCTGTTACCCGCGACCTTGACTGGGGCGTAAAAGTACCATTGGCAGAAGCTGCAGGAAAAGTATTGTATGTATGGTTTGACGCTCCTATTGGGTATATATCTGCTTCTAAGGAGTGGGCTGAAGAAAAAGGAAAAGATTGGAAAACCTATTGGAAAGATCCTGAAACAAAACTGGTTCATTTTATTGGGAAAGATAACATCGTTTTTCATTGCATCGTATTCCCTGCAATGTTGCATGCTGAAGGATCTTACATCCTTCCGGATAATGTTCCCGCCAATGAATTTCTAAATCTTGAAAGCGATAAAATTTCCACCTCGCGCAATTGGGCAGTGTGGCTTCATGAATATTTAGAGGAGTTTCCGGGCAAGCAGGATGTGTTGCGCTATGTATTATGTTCTAATGCTCCAGAAACAAAGGACAATGATTTTACATGGAAAGATTTCCAGTTAAAAAACAACAGTGAACTGGTTGCTATTCTTGGAAATTTTGTGAACCGTGCATTGGTTTTGACACAGAAATTTTTTGAAGGAAAAGTTCCTGCCATATCAACAATGACCGATCAGGACAATGAAGCATTAAGAGCTATTGCAGAATTTCCTTCTAGGATTTCAGAAAGTATCCAGCATTACAGGTTCCGCGAAGCGCTTGCAGAAATGATGAACCTTGCGCGACTAGGAAATAAGTATCTTGCCGACAGTGAACCCTGGAAAATATTCAATACTGATCCCGAACGCGTAAAAACTATTTTAAACATTTCTTTACAGATCTGTGCTAATCTCACAATTGTAATGGAACCCTTTCTTCCGTTTTCAGCAGAAAAACTTTTACAAATGCTGAACATGAAAACGTTAACCTGGGAATCTGCAGGAAAGACTGATCTTCTTGAATCGGGCCATCAGCTTGGAAAAGCAGAACTTTTGTTCGACAAGATTGAAGATGATGCTATTGCAAAACAGGTTCAGAAACTTCTTGATACCAAAACAGCAAATGCAGAAAGCAATATCAAATTTGCTCCTATAAAATCAAATATTTCATACAAAGATTTTGCAAAACTTGATATCAGAATCGGAACAATTTTAACGGCAGAAAAAGTTGCAAAAACCCAAAAGCTATTAAAACTTACTATTGACACTGGAATTGATAAAAGAACTGTTGTTTCTGGTATTGCAGAATTTCATGATCCCGAAAAAATTATAGGTCAAAAAGTCGCGATTCTTGTAAACCTTGAGCCACGCAAAATAAAAGGCATTGAATCCCAGGGAATGATTCTGATGGCTGAAAATCCAAAAGGTGAGCTTGTTTTTGTAATGCCTTCAAAAGATCTTGATTCGGGAAGTTGTGTAAAATAATAAAACCAGAGAAATTTTAATCTCCGGTTTTAATGTAGCCCCACCAAGAATCGAACTTGGATTTAAAGTTTAGGAAACTTCCGTTCTATCCATTGAACTACAGGGCCAAGGCTGCAAAAGTAAAACAAATTCATTTAACGTCAAAAATTATTAATTCAAGATTTACATTAAAACTATATATCAAATCCTTCTAAAGCCAATAATTTAGAGTGATTTCACAGGAAAATAAAATGAGCGCGGGCCCGACAAAACGGCGGGGTCAAGGCAGGAGTGAACCCGCTTGCGGCTCATGAACACAAATAAATTAAAGGATAGTGTGAATAATGGTGGATTGCATAGAATTCTTATAAAGCAGACTCTGAAAGAGGATGTGTCTTTATTTAGAATTCTTGCATTGCAACAGAGCGGGAAGAAGCTTCGTTTTGTCTTGATTCTTTCGTTCTTTCTCATCAAGGAGAAAGAACATAAAATAATTCAAATCTAAACTTTTAATTCTATTTTCCTTTTTAATCTGCATAATAATTTTGAATTAGCTAGTGATGTTATTTTCCCGCTAACCATACCACCCCCATCTCTTTTAATCAATCTTTATTTATTATTAACCAAAGTTTAATGCCATTTGCTTTGTGCTGAAATAACTTTGAAATTATTTATAAAATGTAAAAAATAAATTCAAACGGATGTTCAATGATTAAAACGGAGCGATATGAAAAAATCTGTACAGTTTATTTTACTCAAAATCGCATTGCCTTTATTTGGAGCGGCTTTATTGATCTGCGGCTGTGAAAAAGACAATGGTCAATTATACAAACCCAGCACCTATGAAGTATGGATACAACACGACAGTTACTATCCATGCAGTATTACTGTCGATTCCGGAACCGTTGTAACATGGACAAACAAGGATAAATATGCTCACACAGTCACAAGCAATAAAGATGGTTTGTTCGATAGCGGACAAATCTCAAATGGAAGGTCATTCAGATTTAAATTCAACACAAAGGGTACTTTTTCATATTACTGCAAAGAACGCATGGGGTTATCTTGCGGCATGATAGGAATTGTTGAGGTTAAATAATGTCCAAACTTGCATTACTCCTTCAATTTTATAATTAATCAAACTTTAATATATAATTTTACATTTGTTACTCATCAGTGAGTACTTCTTCTTACTAATTGCGTATTTTTTAATAATGGAAATTTTATCAATTGGAGATTTTTTTACTCCAGGTACATACCAATTACACTCACATTTCAGTAAGGTTGTCAATTATTCCTGCAATAAAAACCTTATTAGTGTAGTGTGCAGTGAAATCGGCAACGGGCCCGTAAATATTGTTGTTTCGGAAAGCGGAAATTTATCTGATGAAAAAATTATCATTTCAAAAAATAAAATTTCAGGTGATACTTTTTCCATTGATGTCTCTAATGCGAATTGCTATAATTCCTCTATAGATGCAAACGATATAAGGCAAATTGATATTGATTTTATTATCAAAAATCTCTCCCCACTTCTGATTAAAAATGCTTCAGAACTAAGTCTGACCGTGCTGCTGGATGATTCACGGAGAATAAATTTTAGCTCTTCCTTTGAAAAAGAGTTTCTGAGAAAAATGATCTCTGGCGCAGAAAAAATGAATGATGCACATTTTATAGAAGCGATAAAAACCTTTGCCGGATGCGGATTTGGACTTACTCCAAGCGGTGATGATTTTATTACGGGGATGCTGAATGCATTATTTATTTTGCGGGAAATTTCAGGAAATAAAAATTTAGATTCTTTGAGAAATAAAATTTTGCAAGAAGCAGAATCTGAAAACATAATTTCATCCAATGCCATGAAAATGGCTGCAAATGGTCGTTTCCACGAGCGAATGAAAAATATGATTTTCGCTCTTTCAGAAAAAGATGAAAACAAAATTCACTCAAATTGTCATCAGCTTTTAACTATGGGTGAAACTTCCGGAGCTGATATGCTCACGGGTTTTTTGTATACCTTTGTAGTAGAAAACCGATTTAATTATTTTTCAAAATACTGATACATTGATCACACAAGGAATAATCAAAAAAGGCGAGTACTTCGATTCAGTAACATTGATGCTGCTTTCGAAAGAAATAAATAAAACCGAAGGAGTTTCTGAATCCTCGGTAGTAATGGGAACCAGGGAAAATAAATCAATCCTTGAAGCATCGGGATTATTGATTAAAGATTTTGAAGCCACTTCCGATAACGATCTCCTTATTTGCATAAAAGCTGATAATGAAAAAATAATTCAGAATGTTTTTGATAACATGGATTCTTTGTTTAAAAACATCCGCCATAATAAAGAAGATACCGGAGAAATTTCACCAAAAAGCTTTGATGGCGCGATTCAGTCCATGCCTGAAGCAAATCTTTCACTGATTTCTGTTGCAGGAAAATATGCTGCACGCGAAGCCATGAAAGCATTGAAAAGCGGATTACATGTGATGATTTTTTCTGATAATGTAAGCATTGAAGACGAGCTGAAACTAAAGCAATATGCAGCTTCCAAAGGTTTACTCGTGATGGGACCCGATTGCGGAACTGCAATTATCAATGGTGCACCATTAGCATTTGCAAATGTTGTGAATCGCGGAAACATAGGAATTGTCGCTGCATCGGGCACAGGTCTTCAGGAAGTGAGTTGTATCATTTCGAACGAAGGTGCTGGTATTTCCCAGGCAATAGGCACCGGCGGACGTGATGTAAAAAAAGAAATTGGCGGTATCATGTTCCTGCAGGCATTGCAGGCACTGAATGAAGACAAAGAAACAGAAGTGATTGTACTTGTTTCGAAACCACCACATGAAGATGTACTAAATAAAATTGCCGCGGAAATTAAAAAAATTAAAAAACCGGTTGTTGCAATTTTTATTGGCGGAAGTGCTGAAGTTATTGAGAAATCAGGTGCAATTCCTGCATCAACCCTAGAGGAAACTGCATTGATAGCTGTCGCTTTATCAAAAGGAAAAAAGATCGATAATATAAAATCCGATCTTCAAAAATCTGATGAAGCAATAAAAAGACAGGCAACGGCCTTATTGAAAAATAAAAAGACAACGCAGATATATCTCCGTGGCCTTTTCAGTGGTGGTACACTCTGCGACGAAACACAACTTATTTTAAAGGATTACATTGGTTATGTTTATAGCAATGGCCCGCTGAATAAGGATTTTCAGCTGAAGGATGCCTGGAAAAGTGAGAAAAATTCTATTGTTGATTTTGGTGAGGATGAATTCACTGTAGGGCGGCCACATCCAATGATTGACTATACCCTTCGAAATAAAAAAATAGTTGAAGAAGCCTCCGATCCTGAAGTTGCGGTTATTTTACTCGATGTGGTTTTAGGATATGGTTCAAACATGAATCCGGCTGCAGAGCTTGTTCCTGCTATTAAAAAGGCAAAAGCAATTTCTCCTGATATAGCCATTATATGCTCAATTACAGGCACTGAAAACGATCCTCAGAACAGGGCGGATGTTAAAACGCAGCTTGAAGGTGCCGGTGCAATTGTGATGCATTCCAATGCAGCAGCCAGCAAACTGGCAGCATTTATTATAAAATAAAGCGATATTAATTCGATTTTTCCTTTACAAAGGGCTCCGAATTTCGTACTTTTACACTCTTTTTTTACGGAGGTATAAAAATGTCAATAAATAACTTATTTGGCAATGATCTTAAAGTCATTAATACGGGCTTGTCATCATTTGCTGAAAACCTTAAGCACAGCGGCGTTGAAACAGTTAATGTAGACTGGAAACCATCGGTGAATGTGAAAGCTGAATATTTAGACCTGATTGAAGCCAATGCAGATAAAATTTCAGCAGCTAATAAAAAAGCTACTGATATCATTTTGAAAGGAATGCCCGTCCTTGTTGGCCTTGATATAGCTTTGAACGTGATTCCCGGTATGAAGAAAAATTTAATTCTTCACTCTGGACCGCCAATTACCTGGGACAGGATGTGCGGCCCGACACGTGGTGCTATCATGGGAGCCCTAATATATGAAGGCATTGCAAAAAACATTGAAGAGGCCGAAAAAATTGCATCATCCGGAAACATTGAATATGCGCCATGTCACGAGCATTCTTCGGTTGGCCCGATGGCAGGAATCATATCACCTTCAATGCCTGTATTCATTATAAAAAATGAAACTTTCGGAAATTATTCGTATTGCACATTAAACGAAGGATTGGGAAAAGTCCTGCGTTATGGCGCTTTTGGCGAAGATGTGATTGTCCGACTGAAATGGATGGAACAGGTTCTTTATCCTACATTGAAAAAGGCTGTCGAAAAGCTTGGAAAAATTGATTTAAAAAATATGATTGCCCAGGCATTACACATGGGCGACGAGGTGCATAACAGGAACCGAGCTGGTACTTCATTATTCTTTAGAATGATTGCTCCTGCAATTATTCGCACTACAGATAATATGGAAGATGCTGCAAAAGTTCTTGAATTTATAAATGGCAATGATCATTTTTTCCTGAACCTTTCAATGCCTGCATCCAAAGCAGTTTTAGATGCTGCACGGAATATCAAATACAGCAGTGTCGCAGTTGTGATGGCACGCAACGGTACTGATTTTGGCGTACAACTTTCTGGAACCGGAGATACCTGGTTCACGGGCCCTGCGCTGGTTCCCGATGCTTTGTATTTTCCAGGTTATACAAAAGATGATGCAAATCCGGATATTGGTGACAGTGCAATTACTGAAACCGGAGGACTTGGAGGATTCGCTATTGCAGCGGCTCCGGCTATTGTGCAGTTTGTTGGCGGAAGTGCAAAAGATGCTATCAGTTATACCATGCAGATGTACGAAATTACAGCAGCAGAAAACAATACTTACCAGATTCCTTATTTGAATTTCCGCGGAACACCAACAGGAATAGATGTAATCAAAGTAATTGACAAATCGCTTACACCCTTTATTGATACAGGTGTTGCCCATAAAAATCCCGGTGTCGGACAGGTTGGTGCAGGTGTATTGAGTGCGCCAATTGAACCATTTATCAAGGCTTTCGAAGGCTTTGCTGAAACATTGAAATAATAATATTTATTAAAATATATAGGAGAATTGAAAATGAAAATTGAAGAATTTTTTAATGTAATGGATGATGTAAAGATTCACGATCTTACACAACGCTTAAGTATTCACACGCCACCATGGCCAAGCTATATGCCGCTCGGAATACAATATTTCAAACGTATTGCAGGAGCTCACATGGGTCAGGGAGCAAACGGACAAATCATTCAAACAAGCAACCACGTAGGAACTCATATCGACGGTGAAATTCATTTTCATTCAAGTGGCCGCACTATAGGCGATACTCCGCTTGATTTCTGGTATGGCCCCGGTGTTGTGGTTGACATCTCTGACATGGTTGGCGATTACGATCTGTACACACCTGAAATGCTTATGAGCAAAGCCGAAATCAAAGAAGGTGATATTCTTATTATAAATACAGGTTATCATAAATATGCCTGGGATCAGCCTGAATCAGACGAATTACGCTATTTTGTAAAACACCCCGGACCAAGTCCTGACTTTCATAAATGGGCATTAAAAATGAAAATTAAATGGATAGGTGTAGACTGTGGTAGCGCTGACCATCCCATGAACACTATCATTCGCGACTGGCATCCAAAACGTTTTAAAGAAGCCGAAGCAAAAATAATGGCAACCTATGGTAAAACCTGGGATGAATTATTTCCAGCCGATGAATATTACCAGGTAATGCATATCAAATTATTCCCAAAAGGGTTGGTACATGCCGAAAACATTGGTGGTGACATTGATATGGTTAACAATAAAAGAGCCTGGATCGGTTTATTTCCGTTAAGAGGAATTGAACTTGAATCATCCATGTGCCGCGTTATTGCTGTTACTCCGTAATTATGATTAAAATTTTTAGCATATGCCAATAACACACGATTTCAAATATCAGAAACCTGAAACCATCAGCAAAGTATTGAAATTACTTGCTGCCAATGGTGATAAAGCGCGCATATTGGCGGGCGGTACTGATCTTGTTGTTAAAATAAAAGAAGGCCTTGAAAGTCCCGACCTTGTTATTGATATCAAAGGAATTGAAAAACTCGGAAAAATTGTAAAGAAAGAAAACGCTGTTCACATTGGAGCAAACGTAACATTCACCGATCTCATCAATTCGAAATTAATCAGAACAAAGTTGCCGTTAATATGGGAAGCTGCCAAAACAGTGGCGTCCGTAGGAACACGTAACAGGGCAACAATTGTTGGAAATATCTGTTCAGCCGTTCCTTCGCTCGATTCAGGTCCTGCATTATTAAACTACAATACATTGGTTTGCCTAACAAATCTCAAAGGTGAACGCCTGGTTCCTATTTATCAGTGGTTCACCGGTCCTAAAAAAACGCTGAGGGATCCTGATGAATTCGTGGAAAAAATTATTGTTCCAATTCCGCAGGAAAAAAATGCAGTGTATTATGGAAAACTTGGCCGTTATTCAGGCGAGGATCTTGCGCAGGCTGGCATTGGCATCATTGGATTTGCAGATAAAACATTCCGTATTGCATTTTGCGCGGTTGGACCAATTCCAAAAAAATCTATCAAACTTGAAGAGCTACTGAATGGTCAGGAAATCAATGATGAGCTGATTGAAAAAGCCAAAGCAATAATTGAGGAGGAAATTTCTCCTATCACAGATATCAGGTCTACCAGGGAATACAGGACACACATGATGAAAGTGATGTTTGAAAGAGGCATTAAACAAGTGATTGCAGAATTAAAAAAATAATTCCTTTATGGAAAAGATAACATTCAAATTAAATAATGAAACACGCAGCATTGAGGTTGATCCTGGCGAAGTTTTGCTGGACGTGCTTCGCGACAAGCTTGGTATGAAAAGCCCCAAGTGTGGTTGTGATCGTGGCGATTGTGGTGCATGCTCTGTATTACTTGATGGTAAAGGCGTTCGCAGTTGCCTGATATTGGCAATAGAAGTGAATGGACATGAAATCATTACAGTGGAAGGTCTGTCAACACTGGGTCTTTCTCCAGTGCAGGAAGCTTTTAATAATAATAATTCTTTTCAGTGTGGCTTCTGTGCACCGGGCTTTATAATTTCAGCTACTGAATTATTGAATGAAAATCCCAATCCTTCTAAAGAAGAAGTGAAAGAAGCACTTGCCGGAAATCTTTGCAGATGCACTGGCTACGTGCCTATTATTGAAGCTGTGTGTAGTTGTTCTCATAAAGACTAAATCATGGAAGAGTTAAAATTCGTTGGAAAATCCGTGACAAGGATTGACGGAAAAGAAAAAATTTCCGGTGCAGCTGTTTTTGCTGATGATATTGATTTTGGGCCCACATTGTTGTTTGCACAAATCGTTGAAAGCACTAAAGCTCATGCACTGATTAAAAAAATTGATACTTCCGAGGCAGAAAAAATTGAAGGTGTTGTTGCTGTTTTTACCGGCAAGGATTTTCCCTTTAAGTTCGGCCTTTATATGAAAGATCGCTTTGTTTTTGCTCAGGACAGGGTGAGATTTATCGGAGAACAGGTGGCAGCGGTTGTTGCACGTGATGCTAAAACTGCGAAGCTTGCAGCAAAATTTGTAAAAGTTGAATACGAAGAATTGCCTGAAGTTCTTGACCAGATGAAGGCCATTGAACCGAATGCAACCATACTGCATCCTGAACTTGGCGATTATCCGCATGTTCCCTGGTTTTTCCCGAAGGCAAATACAAATATTGCACATCACCGCAAAACCAGGAAAGGCAATCTGGATAAAGGATTTGCTGATGCTGATTATGTTTTAGAAGACACTTATTTTGTCCCGCGTTATGCACATTGCGCCATCGAATTTCATTCAGCAATTGGAAAAGTTGATTACTCCGGAAGGCTTACAGTTTGGGCATCTTCACAATCACCAAATACACAGAGGAATCTTTTTGCAGAAGCATTGTCTTCTCTTGGATTTACGCATAAAGATGTAAGAGTTATAGCTCCTTATGTTGGTGGCGGATTTGGCGGAAAAGCGGGCGTTACCATGGAAATACTGGCCGCTGCGCTTGCAACAAAACTTAAAGGTTCTCCTGTAAAAATTCTCTGGTCACGCGAACAGGAATTTTACAATACTTACCAAAGGCTTGGTGTTATTGCTAAACTTAAGATAGGTGTAAAAAACGACGGTACAATTACGGCCCTTGATCATCAGTTATACTGGGATGCAGGAGCGTATGTTGAATACGGCGCCAATGTTGTAAATTCCGTAGGACTCTCTGCTACCGGCCCTTATAGAGTTCCAAACCTTTCAATAGATTCTTATTGTATTTATACGAATCTGCCTCCGGGCGGTGCTTACAGGGGGTTCGGATATTCTGAATTTCTGTTCGGACTCGAATCTCACATGAACCGTATTGCAAAACATCTTGGTATCGATCCTGTTGAACTTCGAAAGAAAAATGCCATAACAATTGATGACACACTAGCATACGGTGCACACATGAATCCTAACGGACTTCAGGAATGCATTGATAAAGTTGCAAAAGAAATTGAATGGGGCAAAAAAGAAATTTCAAAAAATCCTAATACGGTTTTAGGCAAAGGTTTTTCATTACTTTGGAAAGCGCCCGCAATGCCTCCCAATGCTTCATCTTCTGCATTTTTAAAATTCAATGAAGATGCAAGTTTGAATATTTTAATTTCCGGAATGGATATCGGTCAGGGCCTATTGACAGTAATGGCGCAGGTTGCAGCCGAAGTGTTATCCATTCCTCCACATAAAATTAGAGTTGAAACTCCCGATACCGATCGTAATCCTTACGAATGGCAAACCGTGGGTTCACACGTTACCTGGGGTTGTGGCAATGCTGTTAAAAAAGCCGCTATTGATGCCAGGGACCAGATTTTTGAATTGGTTGAGCGTGCTCTTGGATTACCTGCCAATATGCTTTTCCTGGAAGATGAGAAAGTAAAATGCAAAACAAAACCTGAATGGGAACTACCGTTAAAAAGTTTTGTGATCAACGGAATCATGAAGGAAGACGGTACTTTCAAGGGTGGACCAATTAACGGTCGCGGAACTTTTATGCCGGAATTTACATCAACCAATGCGGATCCCGAAACAAGCCAGGGTGGACATCCTAATGTTCATTACACAGTAGGTGCTGCGGCTATGCTTCTTGAAATTGACAAAGAAACAGGCAAAATGAAAGTACTGAAAGTGGTCGAAGCGCTGGACATTGGCAAGGCTATCAATCCTGATCTTGTGAAAGGACAAATTGTTGGCGGTATTGTACAAGGCCTGGCAACCGTGCTTTACGAAGACATGCGTTTTGATAACCGCGGCAAAATGCTGAATCCTAATTTCACTGATTATAAATTACCCACTTGTCTTGATATACCTGATGAAATTGTCTCTATCATTGTTGAAGTTGCACAGCCCGATGGTCCATACGGCGCACGCGGAGTTGGTGAACATACCATGCTTCCTGCTGCACCAATGATTGCAAATGCAATTGACGACGCACTTGGAATCCGAATGAAATCAATGCCAATCACAGCTGAAAAAGTTGCAATGGCAATTTTAAATCAAAAAGAAAAATGAGCAAACCCTTAGAAAACATAAAAGTTCTCGACCTTACCCGAGTTCTGGCAGGACCTTTTTGTACAATGATTTTGAATGATCTTGGTGCATATATTCTCAAAGTCGAAATGCCCGAAACAGGTGATGACGCAAGAGCTTTCGGTCCTTTCAAGAATGAACAGAGTCTATATTTTGTAAGCATCAACCGTGGGAAAGACAGCATTTCCCTGAATCTGAAAAGCGAAAAAGGAAAAAAGATTTTACTTGATCTTGTTAAAAAGTTCGATGTTATAATTGAGAATTTCCGTCCGGGAACTATGGAAAAGCTTGGACTTGGATATGACGTTATAAAAGAAGTAAATCCAAAAATTATTTATGCAGCATCTTCCGGATTCGGCCATTCAGGGCCTTATTCACAAAAACCCGCTTACGATATTCTTGCACAGGCAATGGGCGGCATTATGAGCATTACAGGCTGGCCCGACAGTCCTCCAACCCGCGTGGGAATGTCGCTTGGAGATATCACGGCTTCTCTTTACACTGCAATAGGAATCAATGCAGCGCTTTACCAGCGCACTATTACAGGCGAAGGACAAAAAATTGATATTTCCATGTTGGACTGCCAGGTTTCAATTCTCGAAAATGCACTGGCTCGTTTCCAGGTCGATGGAAAATCACCGGAACCCATTGGCAACAGGCATCCTACCATTACACCTTTCCAGGCTTTTAAAGCAAAAGATGAATATTTTGTGATTGCAATTGGCAACGATAATCTCTGGGAAAAATTTTGCAAATCCATTGATCACTGCGAACTCACAAAAGATGAACGCTTTCTTACAAATGGCTTGAGAACAAAGCACATCAAAGAACTTACACCTTTGATCGATGCGATTATGATTCAGAAAAATGTCGCTGATTGGTTTGTGATTTTTGATACAGCACAAATTCCTTACAGCCCGATTAACACTATCGACAAGGTTGTTAAAGATCCCCAGGTCCTTTCACGCAATATGATTGTGGATGTTGAAGACAAAAAAGCAGGAAGAGTGAAAATTGCAGGAAACCCTATAAAAATGTCGACCATTGCTGAAGAATTGCACAGAAAACCTGCGCCCGAAGTTGGAGAACATAACAATATTGTCTATTCTGAATTACTTGGATTTACTGAAAGCGAGATTGACGAATTAAAAAAAGAAGGAGTAATTTAATTCCTAATGAACGCTTTTTTGCGACTCAGCGTCTTTGCGTGAACATATTCTTAAAATGTATACAAATAAATTAAATCTTTCAGAAACTGCTCAGAAACTTGCAACAGGAGATATCGACCTAATCTCTTTTATCAACAACATTTGCGATCGGATAGATAAGATTGAGCCTGAAATTTTATCTCTTATCCCCGAAGAAAACAGGCGGAATCGCTTGTTAAAAGAAGCAGAAAACCTCTTGGTAAAATATCCTGATAAAAATAAACGTCCTGCATTTTTTGGAATTCCTATTGGTGTAAAAGATATTTTTCGTGTTGATGATTTCATTACTAAATGCGGTTCAAATCTGCCATCAGAATTATTCGAAGGACCCGAAGCCACCTGTGTAACTAAGCTAAAAGAGCAGGGTGCATTAATCCTCGGTAAAACCGTTACTACCGAATTTGCTTACTTTGAACCCGGACCAACAAAAAATCCGTGTAACACAAACTATACTCCCGGAGGCTCCAGCAGCGGTTCTGCAGCAGCTGTTGCAGCAGGAATTATACCATTTGCGTTTGGAACGCAAACAATCGGTTCAATTATACGACCAGCTGCTTACTGCGGTGTTATTGGGTTTAAGCCCAGTTATGGAAGGATTTCAATTGAAGGAGTTATTCCATTTTCCCCATCTGCTGATCACATTGGCTTTTTCACTCAGGATATTGAAGGTTCAGTTTTGGCTGCTTCTGTTTTATGTACAAACTGGAATTTATCAGAAAACAAAATACATGAAAAACCTTTGGTAATAGGTGTCCCACGAGGAAAATATATGGAACAGGCATCACCTGATATATTGTCAGCGTTCGAAAAACAATTGGAAGTATTGATTAATAAAGGATGTACCGTTTTAAACATACCAATCTTCGAAAATATTGATGAAATCAATCGTATCCATAAATTAATGGTTTCTGCTGAAATCGCTAAGACACATCAGGGTTGGTTCTGTAAATATCAGTCACTCTACAGAACAAACACAAAACAAATCATTGAGGACGGACAAAAGGTTTTTGAACAGGAATTGGAAATTGCACGTGATGGCAGATTATTTTACAGAAACGAAATTGAATCCCTTGCAAAAGTTAGTGGAATTGATATGTGGATATCTCCTTCAACACTTACCTTCCCCCCTGAAGGACTAGCCTCTACAGGTAGCCCACTAATGAACTTACCCTGGACCTATGCAGGTCTTCCAGCTATAAATATTCCCGATGGAAAGAACAATAATAACCTGCCTTTTGGTTTGCAGTTTATTGGATTTTTTAATAAAGATGAAGCGTTTCTGTCAAATGTTAAAAAAATAAATTCATTGCTTCATTAATAATTTCCCTGAATAGAAAGTGATTGCAATGAATTTGAACTTATTAAAAAAACATTTTATAATTTTATTCCTGCTTGGATTATCATGGAATTTATCTGGTATTGCACAAAATACTGACAGCTGTAAGTGCTCATTAAAGATTCAGAAAGATACTATTCCTGTTGACGATAATTTCTGGAGGATTGTCCGCAGGTTGAATAAGCAATCACTTATTGATAACCAGCGGCTTTCAGCATTCCATCTTTTCTATACTCATCCTTATTTATTTTCATATTATTTGGGAACCGAAATCGGTTGCAACACAAAAAGCTTACACTTCCTCAATGAATCCATCTGTGATACCAGCGTGAAAGTGATATTAACATATTTCAAAAAGCCTGTCAGGAAAATTGATACTGTTGAAGTATTTGACAAAAAGCAGTTTGATAAATCAGTCTTTGATATCCGCGACAGCGCTTACGTTGCCCTGAAAAAAGCCTATCCTTGGTTTAAAATATATATAGATGTCAGCGGTCTTTCCCGAACTCTGAAAGAACAGGAACAATTTTACAAATCAGGCACAAGCACTACGCTTTTATCCGCACATAATCTGGGTGCTGCTGCTGATTTTACTATTTATTTCAATGGTTATATGATCAATCCTTCACCACACGAGTATAGTATTTACAATAGTCTTGAACCATATCAGATATTAGGAAAGATCATTTTAGACAAAGGATATTTCTGGGGAATCCCATGGGATCCGGGCCATATGCAGGTAATCCGCAGAACAAACGAGTTGCTTTTAAAATATCCTGAATTTCAGGAGAACTCCAATGTTATTACATTTTATGTTGACTTGATGAAGCACGATACAATTCCGCTCAAATATAAACCTGCTGTTGAAATCTTGAATAAAAAATATCATACCAGTAAATCGTGGGTATATGATGAAACCAAGCCATGGGTGGAAGATACACTGATTAAACCTGTAGCGGTTGACAATAAATTTAAATCAAAATATTTCAAATGATAATTACGGATCTTTAATTTTATTGAAAATACAAAGGGCGCGGAATTTCATTCCGCGCCCTTGCGCTATAATTCAATCTATCGAAAATTATTTCTTCTGATCAGTATTATCAAGGCAATATTTTTCTATCAGATCATATGCTTTATTAAAGCCTAATTCAAATGATTTATTCCAGTCTTCGCAAGCCCCTACTTTATCTCCAAGCTCAGCTTTAGCTACTCCCCTCAAATCATAAACCTCTCCGTAATCCGGAATAATCTTTAACGCAGCATCAAAATCTTCAATGGCACCTTTATAATCTTTAAGATGATATTTGGCCATGCCACGATATGCGTAAGCTTCTCCGCTTTCTGCATCAAGCTCAATGGCTTTATTAAGCAATGTAAGCGCATCTTTATAATTTTTTAGATCAAGCTGCGCATTGCCTTTTTTTAAGTAATCCTGGGCCGACATTGTTGAGGTTTTGCTTCCATCTGTCGTCCCCTTATGAGTCTTACATCCTGATCCCGTAAGTATTAAGAAACCAATGACCAGCAATAAAATGCCTGCAGAGAAAATGTTTTTCATGAAGTAAATTTTTTCAAAGATATTAAAATAAAATTTTACCAACCAAAATTATAATCAGCGTCACTTTAAGAATATTATGTAAATGTTCCTCTCAATTATATTTTTTTGCACAAGTTTTTTTAAATTTTAACATCAAAATGCATATATCAGCAAATATTTCGAAATACTTTGATCATCAAGGCTTTTACTTATATTTAAATCATTATCATATTTATTTCTCTATTATGAAAAAAACATTATCATTTTTAATGGCAATAATATATTGTGCTGTTTTGCATGCACAGGTTATTGACGACAGTAATCCTGCACCGAAATGTTCCCACTTATTTTCACAGGCAAATGTGCCATTTAAAATTGCTCAGCAAAGTGCATTAATGGATAAATATGATGTCAGGTTTTACTGGCTCGACATAAGTATTGAAAGAACCTCAACCAATATTGCCGGGAATGTCACAATCAATGCAGTTGTTCAAAATACACCCCTTGATACTTTTGCCGTAGAACTCGTATCTCAGCTTATTGTCGATTCTGCAAAAATCAATGGAATCATAAGGCCGGCTATTCAAAGCACAGGAAATGTTCTTGTTGTACCAGCATCGTCAATCCCAATTGGTAACAATATTTCCGTTCAAATTTTCTACCATGGTACACCTCCTTCAGGTGGTTTCTTTTCCGGAATTTCACATGCCAATTCAGGTTCATGGGGCAATGAAGTTGTGTGGACTTTATCAGAACCATTCAATGCAAACCAATGGTGGCCATGTAAACAGGACCTAACCGATAAAGCCGATTCCAGTTGGGTATTTGTAACTACAAGCAACGATAATAAAGTTGGATCAAATGGAATTCTCACTGCCATAGATTCCTTGCCCAATAGTAAGGTTCGTTATGAATGGAAATCAAATTACCCGATTGATTATTACCTGATATCTTTTGCTGTGGCAAAATACGTTGATCACACTACATATGCACATCCTACAGGCACAACTGATTCTGTGATGATACAGAATTATATTTATGATAATCCGGCAACCTTGCCCAATTTCCAAAGCATCATCGATAGCACTGCCCAAATGATTGAACTTTATTCTCAGTTATATGGCATGTATCCGTTTAAAAATGAAAAGTATGGTCACAGTATGGCTCCTCTTAGCGGTGGAATGGAGCATCAAACCATGACCACTCTTGGTTATTTTGATTTTGCTCTTATCTGCCACGAACTTGGCCATATGTGGTGGGGCGATCATGTTACTTGTGCCAGTTGGCAGGATATCTGGTTAAATGAAGGTTTTGCATCTTACAGCGAATATCTGTGTCGTCAATACCTGCACTCCTGGGCTGACGCACAATCATACATGCTTGATGAGCATACAAGCATAATGTCATCACCGGGAGGAAGCGTTTATGTTCCCATAGCATCCCTTACTGACGAGAACAGAATTTTCGATAGCAGGTTATCGTATGATAAAGGTTCTGCTATAATTCATATGATCCGCTTTGAACTGCAAAACGACACAACATTTTTTCAAGTTCTGAAAGATTTTCAGACTCAATACGCATACAGCACGGCTACCGGAGCAGATTTCAAAAACTTTTTGAATGCCCACACAACAGTTAATTTCGATGATTTTTTCAATCAATGGTATACGGGAGAAGGCTATCCGACCTACAGCCTTGTTTGGTACCAGGCAAATGATACGCTGTATTTTTCATCAACACAAACAACATCTTCTGCCGTTACGCCGCTTTTTAAAATGCTGATGCAATATAAACTTCAGTCAGCAAGTGGTGATACTTTGATTTTAGTACATCAGACAAACAATGTCAATACATATAAAATACCTACGCATAAAACCATTACAGGGATAGTAGTTGATCCAGATAACTGGGTTATCAATAAAGTCGGAACTATTGTTGCCGGTATTGAAGATCAGAACAATCCGGTATATTTTTCACTGTTACCGGTACCTTGCCAAAATCAGCTACAGGTGTATTTTCCACACAATTTGGGCAAATCTATTACACTGACAGTTACAGATATTACAGGCAGAAAATTATTAAATCTGGCAACGGATAAAATTCATACTTCTATTGATACACAAGAACTTCCGTCCGGAATATATTTATTGCATGCAGATGACGGTTCAAATACTATCGTGAAAAAGTTTGTGAAAAATTAAGGATATAAGTAATTAATCAGCAGGAATAATTTTAATTCTTTATCGTAATTCGGAATGTAGTTCCCTTTCCAAGAGTGGAAGTGCGTACATATATTTTTCCATAGTGATAAATCTCAATAATTCTTTTACATAAGGTAAGTCCCAGACCCCACCCCCTTTTTTTGCTGGTATAACCTGGTTTAAATACAGTTTTAAATTTTGATTTTGGAATACCTTTGCCTGTATCAGTTATATCAATATTAACCAGGTGACTCTCTTCGGTCACTGCAATATCTATTGCTCCTTCGCCATCCATTGCATCTATTGCATTTTTACACAAATTTTCAATGACCCACTCAAATAATGGAATGTTTAGTGGAACTGCATATTCATAATCTTTTGGCAGGTTTATAGAAAAGATAACTTTTTTCGAACTCCTCGCCTTCACATAGTCAACAGCATCATATATAACCTTTATAATATTTTCTTTTTCCAGTTTGGGGAGAGACCCAATATTTGAAAAACGCTGGGTTATTATTTCAAAGCGCCTTACATCTTTTTGAATTTCAGTTATGGTATCTTCATCCAGGTTTTTCATTTTCAATATTTCAACCCAGGCAACCAGCGAAGACAAAGGGGTTCCTAGCTGATGCGCCGTTTCCTTCGCCATTCCCACCCACACCTGGTTCTGTTCTTCTTTTCGTGCTGTACTAAAAAGGAAGTAAGCAGCAAGTAAAAAAAGACCTATTATAAAAAACTGGACATAAGGATAGTACTTTAATTGTGTCAGCAGAAACGAATCCTTATAAAACACATAACTGGCGCCCAAACCAGAAAGTTTGATTTCAATTGGCTTATTTTGGGTTTGCATTGCCGAGATCATCTCGTTAGCATAATCCTTATCGGAAATTTTTAAGGAATCAACATTTCCAAAAGCAATGATCGTTGATTTCGAACTATCGGTAATAATTACCGGTACTGAAGCAGAATTGATAACAACTTCCGAAATGAATGATTTGATCAGATCATTCAGAACATTTCTCAACCCGGTAAATAATTTTGATTCTTTGTAATACAGATAACTTTTCTTTGACCCATAGGTCACAACAATTGGATCGTATTCTGTATATTCTTTTTTAAGTTTGCCTGTAAGTATTTTTATGCTGTCGCTGTTGAAATCTACATTTTTGGCCGCAGTGATATTGCCTTCATCATCAGTAAGCACAACCGGTATATTGGTATTGCCGGAAATAATTTCAGAATAAAATGTCAAATCCTCAGTATTATCAGCTTCAATCAGGCGTTTCGTTGCTTCTGCCCACAATTCAACACGTTTACGTTCCTCAACTTTAATCTTTTCAAAAAACTCTTCCGTATATCTTACAAGACTGGCCTTTTTTTGTACGGCACCAGCCCAGGTTTCTACCTTTTTCCTTTCGTCCTTTGCAATTTTTTCAACAAGGATATTTGTATACCACAATGAAGCCCCTATAATTAGAAACGCAAAGGCAAGTAAAAGCCATTTCCATTTTCGTTTTTGAATGTATATATCCAATTTGCTCGATTGTTAAGAATATAAAACTACAATCTGCTTGTTTTATTGTTAATCAACGCTATCACCCTTCCCTGCTACTTTCTGATTCAACCCAGAATTCAAAGACTCAACTATTTTTCAATGCTATCTTCATCCCATTCAATTATAAATTTTCCCTCTTCCTGCTTTTTTAAATTTTCCTTTTCCTTTTTAGTTTTGGGCTTTACTTTTTCCTTAAGTTCATTTTTTTTGTCTTTAATTACAGTTGTATCTTTCTTAAACCAGCCGAATTCCTCATTTAACATTGTTTTCAAAGTTTGCTTTTCCTGGATAAAACTTACAGCAATTTTGGCCTTAACACCTTTCGCATCATATTTATATACAGGATTATCTACTGTTCCTGTTATTAAAATATATAATGAAGTTTTTCCCAGATTATCATCTTCAACAACTCCGAATTCTTCATTTTCAGGCTTGGCTTTCTTTGCCTTTTGGGCAAGCACATCAGACAAGAGCAATTTAATGCGGTAATTTATCGCATTATCAAAAGTATGTTCACCTGAAGCTGTAATATCAATTGCACTTGATTTAATTTCCATTGCTGGAAAAGATATTGTTCTGTTTTTAATTTCAATCTGATTATGAAGAGTCGAAAATTTTACGTCATTCAGATCGCTGACTTTTAAGAATTTTGACAATCCTTTCAAGGGAGCATAATTTACTATTTCCCCTTTTTCTATTTTAATATCGGCTTTGGTATAAATTTTATCCAGATCAGCTTTGAGCGAATTGCTCCACACACTTGCAAATTGAACGTCCGCCGAAACTAGCCCATTTAAATTTTCATCTTTAAGGCTGCTCTGTCCAAAATTTCCAAATTCATAAAACAATTCTTTAATGTTTAACTTTTTTATTTTACCGTCATAACTTATAAGCAACTTCCCGGTTTGTGAGCCATCAATCATTACAAGTCCATCCGTTTCACCATCCATTGCTTTAAATGAAAGTGGGTTAATGAGTAACTGTTTATTTTTCAATCGTACTTTTCCCGTTATAGAACTGGCTTTGAATTTGTTGAAATTCAGTTTACCAATGTCAACGTCCAATTTTAAATCTAATTTATCTGAAAAGTTCAGACTATAAGTTGAATCGGAAGTCGATGATTCGCTTTTCATGAGTTCATCAAGGTCAGTGTTTACAGATGTTAAATCTGCATCTATTTGTAATTTCTGATCCTTTAGGAAAAGGTACGACAATAAATTTCTAAAGTACCCGGTAATCATAAAGTCACTGCTTAAAATATTACCAGTCAGTTTTTTGATGATTAAATCATTATTGCTGAATTCAAAATCACCATTAATATTTGTATATTTTCGGGGATCTTTTTTTAAAGTGAAATCCGTTTGGGAAATTTTTAAAATTCCAGAAGTTTTACTTTCAATAAAATCTTTTGTGGTGAATTTCCCCGATGAATTGACCTGTCCCTTAAAAGAAACCTTCATTTCCATTTTGCCAGATAAAGAAGATATAGTATCAATTTTAAGGAACTCCTGAATATCTTTCAGGTCCATGTTTACATCCATAAGTAATTCAATATCTGGCTGAAGTAAATTTTTCAATGTGAGATCACCTTTAATTTTTCCGGATTTGAGTTTTGATTCAAAATTTTTAATTTTCAGAACCGAAGATTTTACAGATCTGTCATTTCCATTTGTGAATTCTCCAATAAAACTTACATCTTCAAGGGAAATATCCGATTTCGCATGTATAATCTCACCTTGTGAAATTCCAAAATCAACTTTGACAAGGGGGTAATCATTTCCCAGAATTGAACCATTTATATCCGCCGTAAAATAAAACTCACCCCGGCCCTTATAATCTTCAATATATTGCCTGTATATTGGTGGTATTTCTTCAATAAACGATTGTAACTTAAGTTCTTTGCCTTTTATTTTAAGATTAACCGAATGATTGTTATTGCTGTAAACAACATTTCCCGTTACATCAAACTTCAGGTTTCCGATATTTGCACCCCCCTCTTGAAAAGTGTAAGTATCCGTTTTCTGATCGACACTTAAAACTAGGTCGATTGTCGAGTTTTTTGCCGGAAAATAATTTATTCCTGATACATTAATATAATTTACCAGCAGGTCTCCGTTAACATACATTGTATATTTATCACTTCCAAATTTCCCTTTAATAACCATGTCTCTGGCAAGACCTGAATAATCCTGATTCGCTTCAAAATCTTTATATCGTATACTTACATTATTAAACACTAATTTTTGCAAATCGAACGAAAATGATTTATCAGTTGAGGTAGAATCTGTTTTCCAGAAATGATAGTTATCTGTTCCATCCTTATACACAAGTAAATTTAATAAGGCATTTTTTACTTCTATCTTCCTGATTTTGTAATTTTTATCAAATAAATCCCATATGCTAAACTGTAAATATATATTGTCGGCTTGCAATAAATTCCCCTTATTACTTGAGGTTATTGCATCCTTTGCAGTTACATCTGTAAACACAAGTGATACATTTGGAAATTTTTGGAAAAGTGATAACTCAACCTGTTTGACAACTATCTCTGTTTGTAGCTGCTTATTTATTTGATCTACAATTAATTTCTTAATCGCATCTTCATAAAAAAATACAATTACAAATGCAGTTCCAATAATTAAAAGGAAAAATATGAGAATGGACAGAAGTATCCTTTTGATATACTTCCAAACTCTTCTGTTTTTTTTATTTTTTACAATAGGTTCCGTACTATCCATAAACGCTCGACTGCATTGAAAAAGTACAATTTCAGCTGATCATTTTCAACATACTAATTTCTATACTGGTAAGAAAACGCCATCGTCCTCGGGGAAGATCCTTTTTTGTAAGTCCTGCAAAATAAACTCTGTCAAGTTTAATAACTTTATAGCCAATACTTTCAAAAATTCTCCTAACAATTCTATTCTTGCCTGTATGGATTTCCAATCCTACACATTTTTTATCCCTGCCATCTCCATCATATGCTATTTCATCAACTTGTGCTATCCCATCTTCAAGGTTAACACCACTTACAATTTTTTCCATATCAGGTTTTGCAAGATTTTTATCAAGTTCTACATGATAAATTTTCTTTACACCATGTTTTGGATGCATCAGTTTCTTAGCCAGTTCTCCATCGTTAGTAAATAATAACAATCCTGTTGTTGACCTGTCAAGTCTACCAACCGGATAAATTCTTTCTTTGCAGGCATTACTGATTAAAGCCATTACTGTTCTTCTGCCTTCGGGATCATCAGTCGTGGTAATGTAATCCTTTGGTTTATTCAGCAATAAATAAACTGGTTTTTCCTTTCTGAGTGTTTCCCCTCCAAACTGAACATTATCAGCAACTGAAACTTTTGTCCCTAACTGAGTCACCACTTTTCCGTTTACTGAAACGGCACCGGTTGCAATTAGCTCATCAGCTTCCCTTCTTGAACATACACCTGAATTTGAAATATATTTATTCAGCCTGATTAGCCCATCGTCACTTTCAGGTTTACTTTTTACTCCTGATGGTTTCTTTGAAAAAGGTTTTTTTTCTCTCTTCACAAATGCCGGTTTCGCCTTCTTAGTAAATGCCGGCTTAGCCTTTTTGTCATATTTTGGTTTGTTGATCATTACTTTTTATTTACTTGAATTTATTTGAATAAAATGCCCTGTTTTTAATTCCCTTTTAACATTATTACTTCTGTATACTCTCCCGCTCATTGCAATATAAACTCCTGGTTCCAGCTGTTCTATTGCACCCAATGCCGTACCTATGTTAAAACTTGCATCAGAATCCTTGAATTTTTCGGGAAGAAATGCCCCGGTAAGTATTATGATTTTGTTTTTTATGGCACTTAAATACACTGCCGTTTGAATCATAGTATCGGTACCATGAGTTATTATAATTTTATCCTGCTCTGCCTTTGTACAAAATTCCAATAACCGACACCTGTCATCGTCGGTTATTTCCTGGCTGTCTTTTTTAAGGAAGGAAGTTATCTTATATTTAAAGGCAACATGAAGTTTTTTTAATATGCTTTCAACAGCAGGTTCTGTTATTTCAAACCCGTATCCTCCGACAGTTTTAGGATAATCTTTATCGATGGTCCCGCCTGTCTGGATAAATAATATCTGCATATGCTTTCTGTATGTTCTGGTTGACTATTTTTTTCCTACGCCTCTTTGTTCTCTCCAAAGGCGATTAAAGGATTTGGAATTGATTACGGGTATTTCTCTTCTTGGCCCCCATGGCTTAGAGAAAAATTTCCTCAGCACATAATTTTTTATTTTCGGACTGCCTTTTTCCAAAAGCCATCTTTTCATCATGGCTTTTTTATATACATACATTACAAACCTGTCAATTTTTGTTGTAAAACCTTGCTCAACAGAATCATTTCTGTTATATAACAGCAACTCGTGAAGGTTTATTTTCACCGGGCAAACTTCGGTGCATTTTCCACAAAGCGAAGATGCGAAACTTAAATGTTTGAATTCTTCAAGACCACGCATATACGGAGTAATGACTGAACCGATTGGTCCAGAATATGTAGTTCCATAAGCATGACCACCAATGTTTTTATAAATAGGACAGCCGTTCAAACAGGCTCCGCATTTAATACATGAAAGAGCTCTGCGCTGTTCTTCCTGCTCAAGCAATTCTGTTCTTCCATTATCAAGTAATACCACATACATTTCAACGGGACCGTCAGTTTCATTTTCCTGCCGTGGGCCTGTTAAAATAGTATTATAAACTGTAATATTCTGTCCTGTACCATGTGTTGAAAGTAGCGGCCAGAATAAATCCAGGTCTTTTAATGAAGGTATTATTTTCTCGATGCCAACAATTGAAATTTGAATTTTGGGAAATGATACTGTCATTACACCATTTCCTTCATTTTCAGTAAGGGCTATGCCACCAATATCAGCTATTAGAAAATTTGCACCTGTAATACCAACATCTGCCGAGGTAAATTTATCCCGCAGCAATCGCCTTACAAAAGCTGTAATCTGTTCAGGTGTGGCATCCTTAGGAACTCCAAATTTTTCATGGAATAATTCTGCAATATCTTCTTTTGATTTATGCATTACGGGAGTAATAATATGATAAGGCTTCTCTCCTGCAAGCTGCACAATGTATTCACCAAGGTCGGTTTCAAGCGATTCTACTTTATTCTCCTGTAAATGATGATTTAATTCAATTTCCTCGGTGATCATTGATTTGGATTTGACCACGTAACGGGCATCATATTTTTTAAGAATATTAAGTATCTCTTTAATTGCTTCATCTCCATCCTGGGCCCAAACTACCTTTCCGCCACGAGTTATGAAATTTGCTTCAAATTCAACAAGGTATTTGTCAAGATCATTAATGGCCTTATACTTAAGATGAGAGGCTCTTTCTTTTGCGAGATTCAAATTCTGATACTGTTGCTTTCCCTTAGGAACAGCAGCGTCATATCTGGAAATATTAAAATTAATAGTCTTTCGGTGATTTTTATCAAACGCTTTCTTTTCGGAAGCTTTGATAAAATCCTGGTAATGATCTGACATCTTTATTTTATTATTATGCAAAGTTAAGCAATAACTAAGTTGTAATAAATTACAGCGGAATTTTTTTTACTCTTAGTTCGTGCCTTCCGCCTTCAAAACCTGTTGCTAAAAAAGAATTTACAATATCCAGTGCAATACTTGTGGGAATAAATCTTGCAGGAATACAAACAATATTTGCATCGTTGTGCTTCCTTGAAAGTTCCGCAATTTCTGCAGTCCAGCAAAGTGCAGCACGAATTTCCTTGTGTTTGTTAGCTGTCATGCAAACTCCATTACCACTGCCACAAATTAGAATTCCCATTTCGCCATTTCCTATGGCAACTTCAAAAGCTACAGCATGGGCAAAGTCGGGATAATCCACACTTGCTTCAGAGTATGCACCCTTATCTATTATTGTATAACCATCTTTGGTAAGCTTTTCTTTAATTATTTCCTTCAGTAAATATCCGGCATGATCGCATCCGATAACAATTTTTTTATTTATTTCCATCATTGTTCATAATTTTTGAATAAACAAAATTATACAGAATATTAAAACAAATCACATCAATTTAATAATTAAACCATTAACTACTTATATTAAACTATGCTTAAAAATCAAAAAAAATACAATTATTTAAATATCAAATATCTGCTGTTTCTTAACGATAAATTGTTAATATCTGTGTAACTTTGTTACAAAATTCTTAATTGTTATTTATTGAAATGTTGAAAAGAGATTCTGTTATGTTTTTTTTTTGGATAATCAAATTTTTAATTGGCTTTTTCTATAAATTACCGAACAAAAAATAAACAATTTAAATATGTGGGTTTTTAATCTATTTATTAAATCAACCGATTTTTTAATCATTGTTAATTAATTGGTAAATTTTTAATTTTTAAGTATTTAAAAAATACAAATTGTTTAAAAATTGTTAATTACTTTTAAGTTTTCATAATTACAAAAATTTAATATTTATTTTTAAACAGAATTCACAGGCAATTAATAAT
>Ga0224525_1000072_pt1 | contig 53370 bp, 43 predicted proteins | sample CFST100metaG_FD_179874 | JGI IMG/M metagenome (GOLD analysis project Ga0224525, IMG submission 179874) | Peat soil microbial communities from Stordalen Mire, Sweden - C.F.S.T100 | ecosystem: Environmental > Terrestrial > Soil > Wetlands > Peat | place: Sweden: Norrbotten County, Stordalen Mire...
CTGCTTCCTGAACAATCTTTACTTTTTCTTCTAATGTTAGTTTTTTTGCGCTCATAGTTATTGGTTTCAAAGTTAATTATTTTAACTTTGTCTCTACGAGTCTAATCTATTAGGGGGCTAGAACATTAAAATGTGTGCTAACTATTTTATTTCTGTACCTCGTTCCAACAATCTGCCCAAATAAGATGAATTGTTGTAGTTTTTTTGTATTCCTATCCGTTTGCTATTAGTAAATAAGGTAACTATATTCCTTTCTATGTCTTACTGTCAGGCGAAGACAGGCTAGTCTGTTGAAATAATTATTTAAAAGAGTATTTCTGAATCTCTTCAAACATGAGCCATTCAAGCTATCTGATATAACAATCAAATATACTTTATTTAATTTTTTCTGACTAATAATATTTGATTTCTTGTTCTTTTATTGAAATTGGTACATCATTTTTATATTCTGTCAATTTTGTCCAGTTGCCGGTAATATCATATTTGTATATGTAGTTTTCTTTATTTTCAAGGTTACCATCTTTTTTGAATGAATCTTCTTCAATTACATTATTATTTGTATCACGTGTAAAAATTTGTCTGGATACTAAGCTGTCATTGAAATCATATGTATCTTTCCCAATTAAGTAATTCTTACTGTCATATTTATAAGTACGTCTGTCAATTAATTTATTTCCCGGATGGTACCAACTGTCTTCAATAAGATTGCCATTAATATCATATTTATAATAAATAGTTAATGCAACCAATCCTTTCATATATGTGCTTTCTTCAATCATTTTACCTTTGCTATTGTAATGATAGATTGATTTGCAATTTTGGCTTGTATCCCGATTATGATTTTGCTTTTCAATCATATTTCCATAATGGTCATAGATCATAATATTTTTAATATCCAAGATATTATCTGATTTGTAAAACCCAGATTCAACTTGTCTGTTCAATGAATCATACCTAAATTCCCATCTGCAAATAAGTTTGTTATTGAGTCTGCGCGAAGTCATTACAGTCAGATTGCCATTAGTATCATATTTGTAAGTTGTAAAATTATCAGTTAGTTCAGGCCTATAAAGCGTATCACCTGTTTCTTTTCCATTTTCGGTAAAACGATTGATCTGTTTCCATATCATCTCTCCTTTATTAATGGAATCTTGTTGCATTATTACTTTATACTTGGTAATACAAAGTTTTTGTACCTTGCCTTTAAACGGCTCTCCTATCGTACCCCACGAATAGTCAACATCCTGAGCATTTAAATTCATTTCCAGAAACAGAAAAATTAAGAATAAAAATATATTTTTAATTGTTTTCATTCGTATTTTTTTCATGGGTTATTCTTAATTGCAAAAAATAAAAAAGGTAATCATATTTTTTCCCCCAATGAATGCTGACGCTAAACTGTATTGCTTGCAATGGATGACTATCAGGCGAAGACAGACGAGTCTGCCGAATAAATAATTTTATTTGCATTGCTGAAACCCTTCAACTCCCGATTGCTATCGGGACCATTGAAGTAAAAAAGTTGGCTGCTTTTAATTTATCATTTTCATGTCTTCTTTCATCTCTTTCTTATAATAAAAATACACAAAAAAATAAGCAAAAAGTCCAGATATAATAAATACCAAATAAGTTCCAACGCCAAGATGCTTTCCAATCGCCTTATAAAAGTCAGAATAACTTATAAGAGATTTTAAAATAAAAATAAGACAAGTGATGTAACAAATTATAATATAGATTAAAATAAAAATCGAGAAGGAATAACTATTAATAGTCAATAGAGGTTTAAAGGCAGTAAGAAATAAAAGACCATAAAAAATAAAAGATGTTTTGGAACTTTTATTAAACGATTTATAAATGTCTTGAGCGGATTCATATTTTTGGTCAGTCAGATTACCTGTCAACCGAAGCATTTCATCGTCAATGCCTCGCTCTTTTAATATTTGCAATGCAGTGTCCTTAAGTGACACATCATATCCATATCGCTTATAGTTTTTGACAATGTCAATTAATTTTGAATTGTCCATTTTCTTTACCGTCGCAGATTTATCTGTCATAATATTTTATTAATTGCAGCCAACGTAACTGTAATGCTTGTAATGGCGCACTGTCAGGTGAAGACAGACGAGTCTGCCGAAATAATAATTTTAGGCTGCACCGCTGAATCCTTTTAACCACGAGCCATTATTGCAAATTGATAGTTTTTATATCCTCTACTATTTGTTTTTCCCAAGATTACTCTCTAAAATCCACCAATGCTAAGCCCAATACGCGGCGTTGGATAAGTCATTCCATCGGGACAATGAAAATCCCCTACACCGAAAAGGTTTGACATTGTATAATTTGCAACAGGCGAAATAGCCTCAAAGAAAAAAGTAAAAGTTGCAACATCCTCTGCCTTTAAATCAATTCCTGCTAATATTGCAGCACGTCCTGTGCTTCCATTTGCTTTACCAAATACTTTATCTTCATCCCATGTTACATATTTAACATTCCAGATATTTATACCATACGCCAATCCAATCCATGGTTGGAATGATTTGTTCTTTGTGTAAACATACTTTGCTCCGAACCTGATAGAAGTAGTTTGTGTTTTATATTTTGCACCGTCTGGAAAATTTACACTATATCCTATACCGATAGATGCACCGCCAATTTCTCCTTTTTTTACAAGTTCTTCCTTGAATTTATAGCTTGTCATATCAGCAAAAAGCCGGATGTTTTTTTGAACTTTGGCATCTACACCAACTCCAAAACCGAAGCTGGATGTTTTTCCATAATTTTCTTTAATTGAAGAAGGCTTTCCCGGGTTTGATAAGGCAGTTTCAGAAATATAACTGGGTATTGGTTTAATTATTCGCAAACTAGGCGTAAGTATTTTTTCCTTTTTTGTACTTTTAGAACCCTGATCACCATTAGTGTTTGAAAGTGCAGTGGTAGTCTTTGCAATACTATCCAAAGCTGCCTTGGTAGCCGCAGTATCCTTTGATGTTAGATTACTTACCTTGTTATTTGCCGCATACTTTAGCAAATTCACAATGGCGGTTGAACCATTTTCTTCGGCCACGGTTAACGGAGTTTTTCCTAGAGGGTTGGGAACACTGATATCAACACCTTTTGCAAGTAATAATTTTACTATTTCAACATTTCCTTTCTTCACAGCTATGTGTATTGGTCGCCAACCACTGGACATACCTTTTTCATTAACATCAGCCCCTTTGTCAAGTAAGACCTTCACTAATTCTGCATTTTCACGGCTCACAGCAGTATACAAAGGAGTAGATCCAATTGATTTTTCGTTCACGTTCGCACCGCTGGCAATAAGAGTCTCCGCAGTTTTTGTGTCGTTTTTGTTTACAGCTTTCATTAGTGGTGTTAAGCAACCCGTTGACATGAGCATCAAAATCAAACCTAACAAAGAGTAAAAGCCTAAACTCTTCTGTTTTATTACAGTTGGTTTTGTTGCACCAACAAGCCAGGAAAGCATGCAGTCAAAGTTAATTGCCATAGCAATTAAAACTGTCCTAATAATTGTGATTTTTTTCATTTTAGTTTTGTCAGAAGTTAATGTGCTGACTCCGCACCTTTTTATTACTTTTATTTATCTTGAATTTTAGTTCTATTATAAAAATTATTTTTTAAAGTCATTGGCGGAACCACCATCTTCAAAGATACAAACTCAAAGTTTAAATATTATTTTTGAATTATAAGTCTTTGGATTTCTATTGAGAATTTCGATTTAATTACAACAATATAAACTCCACTGTTTAAATCACCAATATAGATGTCTTGCTCTTTTTGTTTCAGTAAATCTGATCTGACCAAAACACCCATCAAATTGAAAATATTTAATTCCATATCGTCTTTATCAGGATTATTGATTTTCAGAGTGACCATTTGAGTAGCAGGGTTTGGATATAATTCAAATAAAATATTATCATAATTATATTTTGGAATACTACTAATAAGGCTATCGAAATTCAAATTATCAATATACAAAACAGAATTACCATGCGGATAATTCATAGCTCCTACCTTGCTATTATAAGCGGTTATATTAATGAAAGCACTATCCGCATCAGAGTAAGGTGAATAATTTATAACAAAGGGAGTCCAGTTTGAAACAGTTGAATCTACTAGAATACCCCCGCTTGCCACTTCAATTCCGTTAAGATACAAATGCGAACCTATGTGCATAGTATCGCCATTTTGAGGAAAAAATTTTAAATAACCTGTTAAATGCTTAGGATTTCCGGTTACCGGAAATGAAGGATGCGGAGGAGCAAGAACATTAATAATATTAGCCTGAATTGCTCCAAATCCGGAAGTGTCGGTTAAAAACGAAATATTGTTTTCAATTCTTACAGAGTAGTTTCCAACCGAAGGTGGATAATGGTCAGTTGACCTTGTAATCGGATAAAAACTTCCAACAGAATAAATGTTTGTAGTAGCCCAGTACTGGGGGGCAAGGTAATTTCCATAATTTATCCAGTTCTCAAATCCACTATTGGGAATTTGGGCATTTATTTTAATTGACAAAGCAATTAAAAACATAAAAAAAATAGTATTTTTTCTCATCTCAATTTAATTTGTGAATATAGTGTTTAGGCTGCATTTTTAGTAATTATTGATAAAATTATTTTCTTTCTATTAATTTTATATAATAACGAAATTGTAATGTTTGCAATGGCGGACTGTCAGGCGAAGACAGACGAGCAAGCCGAAATAATAATTTTAGGCTGCACCGCTGAAACCCTTCAACTCCCGATAGCTATCGGGACCATTGAAGCAATATAAAGTTAACAATTGGGCGACTCATTCTTTAATAAATTTCTTTGTTGTTATTCCGTTGTCTGTCTGTACTCGAATGATATAAACCCCATTTGAAAAGTCAGACATATCAATGGTCAAATTATTGTCAGTAATTTTTAATTTTTTTATTACTTGACCTTCTATATTTGAAATTTCTATATCCGATTTTTGTTTGGTTTCAATTGTAATATTGTTGATAATAGGGTTAGGATAAATCACAATAAAGCTTGCATCTCCATTTGAATCGTTCATGCCAAGATCAGACAATGGAAGTTTCCACACACCATGATTATGAGCACCAGCAAATATATTGCTGCCTTTAACAACTAATGCATCAATATAAACATTAGGCATACCAATTCCTGTTGTCGCCCAATTTATACCATTATTGCCTGAAACGAAAACACTACCACTATCTGTGCCGCAAAAAATATTCATCCCATCTGTTGCTAAGGACCAAATATTTAGTTGAGCTAATCCATTGTTTATAGCAGTCCAACTATTGCCATTATCTGAAGAAAGAAACATGCCATTGTTATAAGTTCCTGCATAAATATTATTTCCGTTAATTAACAGAGAAGTTACTTCAATATTTGCTAAGCCAATTGCAGTCCAAATGGCCCCTGTATCAGAAGATAAGTAAATTCCACTAGTAGTTCCAGCAAATACATTTGTTCCTTTTGTCGCTAAAGCTTCAATACATATACTATTCGTGGGTAAACCACTATTTGCAATATTCCAACTCATATTGTAATTGGTTGATAAATACATCCCGCATGTATAATAGGAAATTAAAGGAGCAGTGCCGGCAAAAACATTTGTTCCAAGCGTAGTAATTGAAATTGTCGATATCATACTTCCAACATTTGATGTGATCCAGCTAATTCCGGTATCATTTGACAATGCCACGCCACCATCCATTCCTGCAAAAATATCATTCCCGTTTTTGGTAAGTGAACCAATGTCCAAATGTTCATCAATAACTTTATTTATATAACCTAAACCATTATTTAGAGGAGTCCATATTCCTCCATCATCATCCGATTTAAACACACCATATTGCTCAGTACCGGCGAAAATACTTGTACCGATTATTTCCATTTCATTAACATCGGTTTCTCTCAAACAATTATATACCTGAGTCCAATTGTTCCCATTATTTACAGATAGATATATACTACCTCCATAACGTGTCCCAGCAAATATATATGATCCGCTTATTGCTAATGACCAAACGTGTTTATCATCCATACCTGAATTTACAGCATTCCAGTTTGCTCCGTTATTTGTTGATAAAAATACTCCGCCTCCTCGAGTACCAGCGAAAAGGTTACCTCCATTTTCTGCTAATGACCAAATATTCATATTTGATAACCCAGTATTCACAGGGGTCCAACTTGAACAAGTATCTGTTGATAAAAAAACACCCCCTCTATTTGTTCCAGCAAATACGTTTGAACCGCTAATAGCAATTGTTTGAACAATAGTGTCACTCAAACCATTATTCATACTTGTCCAATAATTGCCAGTGTCTGATGACAAAAATATTCCATGGTCAGTTCCTGCCAAAATATTGTTTCCGCTAATTGCTAATGAATATATATAGACATAGCCAAAAGCGGGTAATCCATTAATGATCTTTGTCCAGCTAATTCCGTTATTATTTGATATATATGCGCCTCCGGCACTGCCAGCAATAATATTGTTACCAATTATAGCTAATGCAGATATATAATAAGTTAACCCTGTATTTCCCGCAACCCAATTACTCCCATAATTTGAAGACCAATACATGCCATTATCAGTTCCTGCATAAATAGTATTTCCGCTAACAGCAAATGAATTGACCCGATAATTAGGAAGACCATTATTCACCAAAGTCCAGGTATTTCCATTATCAGTAGATAATAAAACAGAATTTTCAGTTCCTGCAAAAACATTATTGCCAATTGTCGCTAAACAATTTATTTTCCCCCCATAAGGTCCGTTTGTTTGCTGCCATTGCCCATTTGCTAAATTAAAACTGACAATAAATGTTATTATTACTAAAAGTCTTTTCATCGCTTTTGCCTGTCAAGTTTGTAATTCGTTTTTTTTCGCCTTGTTGCTAACTTATATATTGCTGTCATAGGATTATAGCAATCGCTTATATATTATTTGAATTACTTATTAATCTCCTGTAGAAATACTAATAAATACTTTTATTACAATCGTTATTTTACTATTATATTTTAAAAATACTTATTAGAGATCAAAGAAGTATTACTTTACTTATTTGCCTATTATACATATATAAATTATTCAAATATAAAAAGCAAAACCCATGAAAAAAAGTAATTGGTCGAAAATTTATTATCATGTAAAAATATCTTCATAATTCTTCCTAAGCAAACAAAATTTCACTGATCTCATAAGTGTAAAAGTGACTTTTTTGACTATCAGGGAAAGCCAGAAATTAAAGGAGAATGTGTAAATCGCCAGCAAAATGTTTTCCGGTAAATGTTTAATTTTAATTTGGCACTTTGGTTAGAATACATACATTATCAAGTATAGAAATTATTATTTTGATGAATTTTCGGCGTCCTCGATTTCTATAATTAATAAGAATTCTTGTGCTCATAAGAAAGCTTTTCTATTTCAATCTTTATTAATTTCGACTAATTGTTTTTTGTTTCACAAAACATTCTATATTATTGTATATCTATAACTGTGCATCAGGTTTATCAGACTAATCGACTGCAATGCATAGCCCACAACCAAGGTGAATTAATAATCATGTTATGGGCAAGCTATTTAAGGACTAGACAAAATTATACGATTTCAATGAAAGAAACATTTGATTATTTAGATGATTCTGAATCTACAGATCTCAGAGCTACGCTGAAATCATACTATGCTTCAATATTCTCTGTTGGACTTGCGACACTTCTTATTTTTCTGCTTTATTATTCAACATGGACTAATAAACTTCCAAATAGTTATTTGATTATTATCGTATTTGTTTTTTTTATTTTATTATATGCGCTCGCTAGACATCTGTCAAAAAACTTAAGACTTGACATTGACGATAGACAGAAAAAAATAAATGAATATGTAATTGAACAAAAGGATTCCTATTTGGACAAAGGACCAGGTATTGGTGGATGGAATACAAAATATTATTTCATTTCTGAGTCAAGAAAAATAACAATCAAAAAAGACTTGTATGACACAGCTGAGATTGGTGACAGCCTTCTTGAACACTTTGCACTTAATTCACAAGAATTATTGAAATATGAAATTAAAAAGAATGTATAGCCAGCCCATAACTCGTGTATGCTTTAATGCCGCGGTTTTGTGGTTGACGGAAACTTTATTGTATATTTGAATTATAATCACGGCAGACTGGAAAGTGCTTTCTATTGTGGCATTCAAAGCAGCCACTTGCTTGATAGCTGCAAATTGTAAAGACAAACAAATATGAGTGTAGCAATTAAAATGACAACTACTATGAAACATCATTCAATCATATTAGCGCTTACTTTTATCTTGACAGTCTTGACTAATTCTGTAAACGCACAACAAACATCTTATACTGGATTCGTTATAGATAAAGACGACAATACAGGTTTAGCATTTGCATCATTAAAACTCATTAAAACACCCGACACAATTATAACTAGAACAAATGTTGGTGGAGAATTTGAAATTAAACCTATTCCAATTGGTGAATATAAATTACAAATAAATTATTTGGGCTATCATTCATTTGATTCTGCGATTACAATTACTAATAATTCACCTAAAATAAATTTTAAACTCTCGGTAGACTCCACTTATAAATTTACAGATAACTTTGGGTACAGCAAAGAAAATGCTCTTGCTGATATAAAAAACAATAAAATGACATTGATTATACCAGGAGGTTTTATTAGCAAACAGATTTATCCCAAAGACACAATATTTGAAAATAAATACATGATTAAATATAGAAGTCTTGGCTGCATTGTATACGACGTCAAGGACTACAATTTGACAATTGGTAATTATCTTGATAAGAAATTTGGAACAGGATGGAGAAAAGAGGTTAGGGATGATGTCATTGGATTGAAGTAATAAGTTCAAAATTAACTTGTGCAGTTTTTACCACTTAGTTTTTTACAAGAAGAGTACTTCTAAAATTAATATTATAACTAACACTGAATAATTAATGAGGTACAATCAGCAGCTAACCGTATATTGGTTCAATGGTTTGTGGTTGACGGGTTTCAGTGGTGTAACTTAAAAATATTATTTCGGCAGACTCGTCTGTCTTCGCCCGACAGTCAGCCATTCAAAATAACACACGTTCGTAGGCTGAAAAAAGAAACCTACCAAAGCAGGTTACAAGAAATATGTATATATATAAACCCAATATTTCTCAACAACCTGCAGGCAGGTAGCCATGAAAACAAAAACTATTCACTAATAATGGACTTCCATCATTGATTTCTTTAAATATTCTTATTTCTTAAACAAAATATAGCACTAAAAACATTTTTGCAAAACACTGTAAAACCTGCATAAGGCAGGATGTGAGAATATTTAATTTTTCCAATGAACACTTCTCAGCATCCTGCCAACAGGTAACTATGAAAACATCAATCATTTATTAATAATGATTTACCCACTATTAATTTCTTTATATTTCTCTTCATTATTTTGGTTATTGACTTTCAAATAATTAAAATTTATGTAAAGTTACCTTTTATTATTGTTCATTGATTTTGCCATTCCTGCCGTTGGCAGGTCATGAAGTAAAATTGGACCTATAAGAAAAAACACTTCAACGACCTGCCGACAGGATGGTTCCAACATGAACTAAAATCAGCTTTATCAATTAATCATTTTATTAAACTTTATGTTATACTAAATTGAAATCAGAGTTTATTAAAAGCGATGTCAACAGGAATTTTTATATCATAAATATTATACGGTTTTTGAATCACTGACAGTATTCTTATTTTTTCCGAATACCTATAAATTTCTTTTTCGTATTGTTCGGAAATTATAATCATTGGAAATTTAACATATTTTGAAATAAAATCAGCAATGTGTTCTGTTATATATGCATCTAATACTACCACATCAGGTGTTTGTTTATCTGTGTTGATCGCATTAATGATATACGGTACAATATCTGTGATTTCATAACCTGCATTTTCAAGTGCAAGGCGTAGATTTTTCGCCCGTATCATATCATTTTCAACCAGTAATATTTTATTTTTAGTTCTCATATTTTATTGATTCTATATTACAATTATTTATTAATTATTTGGTCACCTCAATGTGAAGTGTATCAGCATTAATTCCTGTAAATATTCCCCAACCATTATTAATATTACTTTCTGGTGATGTTAAGTTTAAAGAGTTACTTCCATTATCATTATATAATGCGGCATATTCTGGATTGAGTTTGTATAAAATAATATTATGTGTGCCATAATATTTAAACTGCATCGCTTGAATTTTATAGGTATTTGATTGTGTCGGTTCTGTCCTGAATGCACGGTTATTTTTGTTTGCCGTATCGGTAGGGACTAAAGTTGATTCGATATTGTTAACGACAATTATATAATAATCATGGTTTGCATTATCCCAATCCAATTCGATGGGGTCGGGAAAAGTCGGCATTGTACCACTTCCCGGATTGAACTGCTGAACAACAATTGATGCTGCCGATTCAGTAAATCCAGCAGGTTTTGTTGGAATAACAGTTGTTGCTGTAACAAGCTGACCGTTGTACTCAAATTCCAGGTTGTATGTATTTCCCTCAATTATATGCAGTGTTGAATCAGCATTATAATATCCATTTCCTGCAGAAGTCAGATTGTAATTTACACCATTAGATGAAATATTGACATTCAGGTTATCGATTCCTGTAGCTGAATCAGAAGATGTTAAAAGAATTTCGCTCGTTATATGAATGCTCACAATAGTATTGGGAGCAAGGTATGCTTCCACTATTGCTTTTGATGAAGAGACTGAATTATTTTCTTTCGTGCATGAATAGAAAGAAATAATAAAGATGATAATAGGAATCAAAAAATATTTTTTCATTTTATCTGAGTTTAAATGATAATGTAACATTTGGTGTAAATCCGAGATAGTTGATATTCGTTTCAATCACATTTCCTTCAACAATGGTGTATTCCTTGTACCACACATTTTTCCTGGCATATACATTAAAAATGGAAAAACCGATGTAACCCACCGCTTTATTTTTCGAATTAAAAAAATTAAAATTCGCAGCAATATCCATCCGGTGATAATCGGGCAAACGCAAACTATTTTTTTCACCTACAGTAAAATAATCGCTGCTTGTCCCATCCAGTAATGTAAGTTGGTATCCTCCATTTGGCGCTGTATAAGGCCTTCCAGTTGCATACACCCATGTGGCAGAAAAATCCCAGCGTCTCCATTTGTACATTGAAACAATTTTAAATTCATGCGTTACATCCTGCGATGCAGGAAATGGATCGGAAGAATAAACAGGAAAATTATTCAGCGACTGTCCCAAGGTATAACTCACCCATCCGTTTAATTTTCCGCTTTTCTTTTGTGCCAGAAATTCAATTCCCTTCGCAGTTCCGGTTCCGTTGAAGAAATTTTCGCTATATCCTCCGCCACCCATTTTTGGTTTGAAACGAATGGAGTATTCTGTCAATCCTTTCAGGTCCTTGTAATAGGCTTCAACACTATATAAATAATTTTTTGTCTCATAACTTGTACCCACAATATAATGCAATGCTTCGCCAACAGGAACATTATTTCCATCGGATAATATCCAGAAATCGCGACTTCCTGTCATGATATCTTCCCTGACCACGCGGTTTACAAACTGGTAATATTTCCCAGTTGCAAACTTTAGTTTTATTTTATCAGTCAGGTCATAGTTGATTGCAAAGCGTGGTTCTGAATATACTTTATTTGTTACACTGAAATCCGTAAACCTTACTCCCGGCATCAGCGTGAGCTTAGAATCAAAAAACTTAATATTATCCTGAACAAAAGTACCTGCAATCAAGCCATAGTCCTGACGGTTAAGATATGTAGAAGTGTCGTTTTGGCTGAAGGAATAGTGAATGTCGTTGTATGTTGCAAATGCACCGAATTCCAATTTATTTTCTTTTAAAATATCCCATTGATAATCGCTTTTAAAACTGTAATCTTTCAAATTATTATTTTCAAGAGTTCCTGTTTTTACACTTGAATTATCACCGCCCGGACCTTTAAAAGCCATATCACCCGAACGATCGCGATTGCTGTAATAATTAGAATAACTGATCAATGAGTTTCCATAGATTTTATTATTCCATTTTCTTGACCATCGAATAGCTCCGCCTAAATTACCATATTTTGTTAAATCGCTCGTGGTGGAACTTAGGTCAATTCCCTGATTTTGTAAAAAGGAAGGTGTACTCATTTTTCTTGAATTATCAAGTTTATCAGTACCGTTATAAAAGCTAACAGAAATAATGTCTTTTGAATTTGGTTTGTAAGTGAGCTTTGAATTCAGGTCATAAAAAAACGAGGTAACAGTAGTCTCCATTCCTTGTGGCATATGGCTATCGGTTGAAGTGCTGCTTTCTGTTTCTGTTCCCTGTTTATTAAATTCCTTGAAGATTTTATTATACAAAGGACCTTTGTATGATTTCCTGCCGGCAGCAAAAAATGTTATTTTTTCACCCATTGGAATTTCTATATAAGCATTGGCGCTCATTAAACTCAGATCACCACCCATGTTAAATTTTTTCTGGTTACCTTCTTTTGCGGTGATTTCAGTTACACTTGAAAGACGTCCCCCGAACTTTGCTTCAAACCCACCTTTATAAAGTTGAATATCCTTGATGGCATTTGAATTAAATGCACTGAAAAATCCGTACAAATGATCTACCTGATAAACAGTGAAACCATCATAAAGAATAAGATTTTGATCGGGTGTGCCTCCGCGTACATAAAGTCCCGATGATGTTTCGTTGCTGCTCGAAACTCCCGGCATCAGCTGGAATGAGCGCATGATGTCTTTTTCTCCCACATTTGGAAGTGTTGCAACTTTCTGAGGAGATAATTTAACAGTGCTGATTTCGCTGCTAACCCGCATCAGTTCCACTTTCTCACCCTTTACTTCCAGTGCATGCAAATTCGTGTTTGAAGGAAGCAGTTCGACTTTTAAATTATTTTTTGATGTTTCAGGTGACAGAAATATTTTTCTGGTTTTATAACCCATGTAGGAAAAAATAATGGTGCATGTGTCCGCCGGTATTTTTAACAATGTGAAATAGCCGTCGGTATTGGTGATTGCGGTCACACTCGTATTGAGAATACCCGCACTAGCAAATGGCAGTGCTTCTCCTGTATTAATATCCACTATTTTCCCTGATAATGTAAAATTGAACGATGTTGGATTTCCGAAGTATGTTTTGCTGTCATTATATTCTACAACATCACCTTCGGAATATTCTTCATCGGTTTCAACTTTTATTTTTTCTATAGTTAATATATCGCCGTCAAAATAGTATTTAAGATTCGACTTTTTGCAAATGACATTCATCACGCTATCCATGGAAGCATTGTTAAAACTTCCATTAAATGAATATTGGTGAATAGTATACCAATCGTAAGAGAAACGAACTTTATAGCTGGTTCCGAGATCTAAAAAAATTGCATCGAGGCTGTTTGAAAAACTTCGTGTGACCTTTATTGATGCCAGGTCGGTATTCTGCCCGAAAACCTTTATTGAAAAGAAAAGGATTAAGCCTACAATAATATATTTTTTCATAATTCGCTTTAATTGTACTTATTTTACTAATGGGATAAAACATAATGCACCAACATTATTATTCATACTTCTACTGCCGTCTTAAATAAATTTACATTCACAATTATTGTCGATTTGAACTTCATTATTATATATTATTTACGGCTAAAATGAACAAATCATTTCTATGTATATAAAATCGAAAATAAATTATCAAGAAAGTATAATGTCATTTTCTTTTACTAATCTTCTGAGGTTAATCAAAGCATAGCGCATGCGCCCAAGCGCAGTGTTTATACCAACATTGGTCTGTTCGGCAATTTCTTTAAAGCTCATATCCGCATAATGCCTCATAAGTATGACTTCCCTTTGTTCATCAGGGAGTATATCAAGGAGCTTTTTTACATCTTTATGAATCTGTTCAATCACCATTTTTTCCTCCACGCATTCATCGAAAATCTTGATGGTATTAAAGATGTCATATTCCTCATTGTTTTCAACCAGTGGAATGCGACTTGACATGCGGTAATAGTCAATAATAAGATTGTGTGCTATCCTCAAAATCCAGGAAAGGAATTTGCCTTTGTCATTATAAGTTCCGGAACGAAGTGTGTTAATTACTTTAATGAATGTATCCTGGAAGAGGTCTTCTGCTAAATGCCTGTCTTTGATTTTTAGATAGATGTAGGTAAATACTTTACTTTTGTAACGGTTGATTAATGCTTCTATACTTGTATTGTTCCCCGACAAATACATATTAATCAGCTCCTGATCACTAACTAACGATTGGTTCATATTGGTCTCCTTTTTTTTGATAAAAAGGTAAAAGTCTATTCGATAAGAAACCTCCTATATGATTAATGATTATGATAAGAATGTATTAATATTTAGACATACAGCACAAAGCATTGTAAATCCATGTAAAATTCAAGATTCTTAATAATAGAGGGAATAAAAATATTACCGAAGCGGACAAAATCAGGATTGAAACGGAAAATAAAATCATGTGTGTTATTCATACCTGAGAGCTTCTATTGGCTTTAGTTTTGAAGCCTTGCGGGCAGGATACCAACCAAAGAATATTCCAATAATTGAACAAACAACGAATGACAATACAATAGAAGATGTGGTGATTATTGTATCAATGCTAGCAACAGCTGATACAAGATTTGATAAAAGAACACCTGATATAACACCTATTATTCCGGCAAAGAGCGTCAAGACAATAGCCTCAATTAAAAATTGCATCATTACATCAAATGATGTAGCTCCAATTGCAAGGCGTGTTCCAATTTCTTTTGTTCTTTCAGTGACAGAAACGAACATAATATTCATAATACCGATACCACCCACTAAAAGTGAAATGGCGGCGATACTTGCTAAAAGAAGTGTAATAGCACCCGTTATGCTTTTAGCTGTTTCCATAATTTCTGATTGAGTGCTGATAGTAAAGTCGTCCTCTGTACCCTCAGCAAGTTTATGACTGATGCGAAGACAAGAAGATATTTCACTTACAGCAGATTTGACATAAGCATCACTGATAGCAGAAACATATATTTGCTGAAGGTATTCAGAGCCAGTGATCCTGTTCTGAACACTCGTATAAGGAGCAATAATAATATCATCCTGATCCTGACCAAAACCGCTTTGTCCTTTGTCTTTCAATACACCAATTATTGTAAAAGGCACAGAACCTATGCGTATAACTTTCCCAAGAATAACTTCATCTTTTTTAAACAGGTTTTCTTTTACTGTTTTGCCAATAAGACAAACTTTTGATGATTTTTTTATATCCTCAGTGGTGAATGGCGCACCACTTACAAGCTTAATATCACGAATAGACAGATAAACCTGGGAAACGCCTATGATACTGCTTTTGCAGTTATTTGCAGAATATTTCAGTTGTACAGTTGAACGAATTAACGGAGAAATATATTTTGTGGATGGGCTATAACGCTTAATCATTTCAATATCTTCGATCTTAAGACTTTGCTGAGTGCCTGCATCCAATTTGACTCCTTCTGATTTAGCAGCAGCAGGACTTATCATGATAAGATTCGTTCCCAGACTTGACACCCTTGAATTTATATCCGCTTCAGTTCCTTTACCGATAGATTGCATAATTATGACGGCAGCTACGCCGATAATAATACCAAGCATGGTAAGAAATGTGCGGAAAATATTTTTCCTAAGAGATTTTAAAGCCGAAATGAATAGATTATAATAGTTCATTATACATAAGGTATTTCATCAGTTACCGGAAGTTTATTAAATTCATCTTCTGCATTTTTCGGATTAAGATTCTGCGTGTCGGAAATAATTTTACCATCGCGAAACACAATCTTTCTCTTTGCAAAATCAGCAATATCATTTTCGTGTGTAACCATAATTATTGTCGTTCCCAGTTTATTTAGCTTTTGAAAAATTGAAATGATCTCATAACTTGTTCGTGTATCCAGGTTACCAGTGGGTTCATCAGCAAAAATCACATAAGGGTTATTTACAATTGCACGAGCGATAGCCACACGTTGTTGCTGCCCACCTGATAATAGATTTGATTTATTATTACTCCTATCCTTTAAACCTACCTTGTCTAAAGCATTTAATACAATTTCTTTCCTTTGTTTTTTGCTGTATTTTGAGCCGTACAAAAGAGGAAGTTCAACATTTTCAAAAACACTGGTGCGTTTTAAAAGATTGTATGACTGGAATACAAAACCAAACTTCTCTCTTCTTAATTTAGCGAGACCGGTATTGCTTTGAGCAGCAGTATCAATATTCATGAAATAATATACCCCCTTTGACTGCTTGTCCATGCAGCCAAGAATATTCATCAAAGTTGATTTCCCTGAACCGGATGCTCCCATGATTGCAGTGAACTCACCTTGTGAAACATAAAGATTAATTCCCCGAAGTGCATGGAGCAAAGTATCACCGGTATGATAAGTTTTCCAGAGATCCTTTATTTGAACAAGTTTGTTGTGCGAAGTTTCCATTAAATTAAATTATTGATTTTGGTATTAATCCATTTTCGGTGGCCCGCCTTTAGGAGGATTTAAAAGGCTTTTTTTCTTTTCTGTTGCAACATCCTTGCTTCCTATTATTACTGTATCACCAACCTTTATGTCATTTCCAGACACTTCAACCAATGAACCATCATCAAAGCCTTTGACTACTACTACGGGTTTCATAAATACACCATTGTATTCTTTGCCATTGCTACTTTTCTCATTGCAAAGCAACCAGATAGTAGTTTGGATTTTATCAGTTGCAGAGGTATCCGTAGATTCGGGATTAAAAAATAATGAAGAAAGAGGAATGGTAAGTACATCTGCATGTTCTTCAACTTCAATGGAAAGATTAGCACTCATGCCAGGTAAAAGTTTCAGGTCGGTATTGGGAGCATCAATAATAACGCTATAGGTAACGACATTCTGAGTTGTTGTAGGTTGAAGTCTTATTTGTTCTACAGATCCGGAAAATTCTTCATCAGGATAAGCGTCAACTGTAAATGTTACTGCTTGATCTGTTTTGATATATCCTATATCCGCTTCATCAATTTTTGCATTCAACTGCATCTTGCTGAGATCATTTGCAATTGTAAATAATTTAGGGGTCGAGAAACTTGCAGCGACCGTTTGACCTACGCTTATATCACGGGAAATCACAATTCCGCTTATAGGTGCTGTTATGGTTGCGTATTTCAGATTTGTTTTTGCTTTGTTCAACTGGGCCTGGGCTGATTTAAGCGTACTTTGTGCAGAAAGATATTCGGCATTAACCTGGTCATATTCACTTTGGGAGACAGCTTTTTTTGCAAGCAGATCGGTATATCTTTTATATTCCTTTTCGCTCTGGATAAGTTGCGATTTTGCTTTCAGGACATTTGCTTCCTGTTCTACAACAGATGTTGCTAGAGTGACCGTGTCAATCATGGCTATGACCTGACCTTTTTCTACAATGTCGTTATAGTCGACAAAAACTTCAGAAACAATACCAGATACCTGTGTGCCCACATCTATTGTTTTTGACGCATTCAGGGTACCAGTTGCAGTTATTTTGCGCACAATCGTATCTTTTTTAATTACGTAGTATTCGTATTCGGTTTTAGTCGTTGATTTACTTCTTGAGAAAATAAAGTAAACCAGAAATAATACTATTATAATCCCTGCTATGATGAGTATTTTTTTCATGATATATTGTGTTTTATTAGTTAAAAATAAGAGGAGAGCCTTTGTAAAAATCAAGTATTTTCAAATTGTAAATAAGCTGATATTTTGCCTGGACAAATTCTGATTGCGCTTTTGTATTTTTATTTATTTCAATTAATATATCAGAAATATTCATCATGCCATTTTCATATTTAGAAATTGAATTTTGATAAGACGCTGCGCTGGCGGTCACCTGTTCCTGAGCTGCATTATAATTTGAAATAGAATTTTCAACGTCAATAAATGCTTGTTCAATTTTTTTCCTCAGATCATTTTTAATGCCTTGTTCATTTAGAATCGCATTATTGAGATTGATTTTTTGTATATGAATATTATTTTTAACAGTATGACTATTGAAAATAGGAATTGATAGAGATAATGCTAATGATAAGCCCATGTTATCTTTCAACTGGTTCCCAAAAGGATATTTGGAGTAACTATAAACAGAGTTTGTTACATTTCCTAAAACCAATTCTGAAGGATCACTTTGCATATAACCAATATTCTGAATATTATTTTGATAATTGATCTCTGAAAGTTTGGCCAAACTTGAATAATTTGAAAACAGACTGCCATTGAGTGTCAAAGTAGGTGACATAGAATTTTTAGCAATCTTAAGGTCGAACAGAGCGCTATGTGTTTTTAACTGATACGCTTTTATTAAAGGTTGATAAAGCAATGCCGAATTGTATATTGCATCGACATTGGTTGTGTCAATTGAAGCGATCTCTGATTCTACAGGAAACTCAATATCAAATTTATTTGAAACAGAAATGTTCATTATTTGCTGCAGGCTCAACTTAGCTGATTTTAATTGCCCAGCGGCATTAACATGTGAAAGTTTATCGCTCGCCAATTGTGATTTTATCTCCAGCAGATCGCTCTCTGATTTTTTACCTGCATCTACAAAAGCTTGTGTTTTTTCAAGCTGCGCCTGAGTGGCATCAATATTATTCTCCATGTTCCTGACCAGCTCTTCGTCGTACAATACGTCAAGGAAAGCCTGAATTACATTTAAAATAATTTCATTTTTATTATCTTCCAGTTCGTACTTTGATACTTCATATTCAAGTTTATTTTGTTTGATAGTATTCTTGTTTTGGAGCCCATCAAAAAGTGTAACAGAACTGTTAACGGAAAAATTATTGCTCCATGAATTGCCTGATCCTGTTTGATCGTTATTTGAAGTGCTTGAGGAATTGAAAGATTGGCTTGTACTACCATTTAGCGAAGGATATAAATTCGCTTTGCTTTGTAACAATTTAACATTACTTAACTCAACCGCATTAACAGATTGTTGAATAGTAAGATTATTTTCTAAAGCAGTGTCAATGCATTGTTTTAAAGTCCAATTTTGGGCACAGGTACTTACTGAATTTCCAAGAAGAAAAGGCAGTAACAGTATAAAATATGCTTTGATTTGTTTCATAAGAATTTTACATAATTTTTATATGCAAAACTCAGAATGTTTCAGAAGAAATTAAGAAAGAATATTACCGAAGCGGACAAAATAAGCAGTAAAATGAGGCAAAAGGAATGTTATTTTCTGGAAAGCCAGTTTAAAAAATCCGTAGTTTTTTCTTTACTAATAGTGATTGTATCGCTGAATTGAACTGTAAGGGATACGGAAAGTTTGCGGGCAAAATACTGAGAAGCTTCTTTAATTGCTTTGCGATTGGCAAGATATTGTCTGTTTGCCCTGAAGAAATTGTCCGAAGTTATCTGTTCCAATTCTTCAAGGGTCTTATTAATAACATATTTATTATTATCGAATGTATGCAAATAAGTAATTTCATTTTCAATAAAGAAAAGTGCAATATTATCAAGGCTTACTGGAAATATTTTGTCTTTATGATATACCAAAACTGAACTTTGCTTTTTGTTTTTTTGTAATTCAAACATTTCCAAAACAGTTTCTAATTTTAAATTGTCTTTTGTAAAATTCGTCTTAAAAGTTTTATATTTTGAAATAGAATCCGCAATAGATTTTTCCGAAAATGGTTTTAAAATATAATCGATCCCATTTGCTTTAAAGGCATTCAGAGCATATTCATCAAAAGCAGTACAAAAAATAACAGGAAAAGAACATTGAATTTTGCTAAATATTTCAAAACTCAAACCATCACCTAATTGAATATCGCTAAAAACTAAATCAAGATCGCTATCATTTTGTTTAAAGAAAATTAACGCTTCGCTAATTGATTTAAGAATAGTAATTATCTGAGCCTTCGGTTCAACGCGTAATATTGTTTCAGCCAGATTAGAAGCTGTCAATTCTTCATCTTCAATAATTACAATTTTCATTTGGAAAGTATTTTAATGCTAACACGGAATTGTTTATCATTTGATTTTACAATTATATCACTACCCGAAAGTATTTTATAACGCTCAGATAAATTTGCCAAACCCAAGCCAGTGGTAGCTTCATGAGATAATTTTGGTTGAATATTATTACAAACCCTAATCATTCCATCATGATAGGTAATGTCAATTTTCAAGGGGGATTCATTCGTAAATGAATTATGTTTGATTGCATTTTCAATTAAAAGTTGAATTGAGAAAACAGGTACGAAACCAGAAAGTTTAATATCAACAGGTACGTTAATTGTAAATTCAAGTGACTCACCAAAACGCAATTTTTGCATTTCTAAATAATCAAGGCACATTTTTAACTCTTCCAGTAATTTGACAGTATTTGATTCACTTGAAGAAAAAGATGCTCTTAAAAAATCAGACAATTTACCAAGATAATCTTCGGCTGTATCCGGATTTTTTTTAATGAGGGTTTTTAGAATGCTTAAAGAATTAAATAAAAAATGTGGATGTATTTGCTGTTGTAACTGCTGATAATATGCTTCTGCGTTTTTAATCCTAAGTTGAGCATTTTCCAGTTCGATTTGGGTTTTCTTATTCTTTAAAAGAACTATTTCCTGAATAATAATGATGATTGTATTGAGGAAAAAGCAAAGAATAACGGGGGCGAAATTTGGTTCTTCCGGTGGTTTTGGCATACTCGGATTGGGGGTGTCCGGAAACAATGGGAAAAATGATTTAGAAAACAGAATTAATGTAGCCGAAATTGAAATAGTTAATAAAAAACTTATTGGGTATCTGAATTTTTTTACAATTTTTTTTATTGGTTGGTTTTCGCTAACATAAACAAGAAAAATATTGATAGACCATATTATCAATAATACAAATGTAGCAAACAGCATCGCCTTCAGGAATGTCCAAACAGGAAATTGGACACGCATAAAAATTGGAAAAACAATAAGTGCACCTATGACAGGAGAAGTATAAAGAGCAATCTTAATAAGATTTTTAATTAGATTATTTGATTCCATGCAAACTTTAAAATTTTGGTTATTTTACAAATTTACTTTTTTACTAGCACTGAACAATAACTATGACAGTGAAGTTGGCTTTTTTAAAACTGAGATGGATAAAAAATTGGGTGAGCAGAAAAATCAGCGACCAGACTGCCTTAAAACTCTGATTAAATTATTTATTGCATGCCTTTTGCTTTTAGGCGGTCCTTTTCACATCAAAAACTTCCATTGCCCAAGAAGACCTGTGTTTGCAATTTTAAATAATCCGGATTGATTTTAATAGTTTCCGTCACACTAAATACTTTGAACGAACTGTATTTGATGTGAAATGAAAAAATATGAAACAAAATCTCCAAAAGGTTACCAATTCGGTTACCACGCATAACTCAAATTCTCGATCCATTGCTATTTCTGCATTAAAGTGGAGGGTTCAAAGACCTCCAACTCCACGGAAATATTAGCATTATCCAGCATTCCAGAAGGAATGCTTTTTTATTTTGGACTTTTATTTATATACAACAAATATTTTACAAATACTGTATATATCAAAATAAATTATATTTGTGAAATACTTAACAAATATAATTTATTTAAAAAATCCTTAATAGTTATGATATGAAAAAAATGATGCTTCTCTTTATGACCCTACTCATAACAAGTGTCATGTCTTTTGCCCAGAGCGTAGGCATTAACACAGATAATTCAGCGCCGGATAATTCAGCTATGCTGGATGTAAAATCGGATGCAAAAGGCTTTCTATTGCCACGTTTAACAAAGGTTCAAAGAAAGGCGATCACTGTTCCTGCTATCGGACTAATGGTCTACCAGACCAATGATACTGCAGGATTCTATTATTATGATGGTTCTTCATGGCAATTGCTTGGAACAGCAGGATCAGCTGCAGGAAGTAATGGGCAGCTGACCTTTAACCATAGCGGAGTTGCTGACGGTGCGACATCCTTATTCTATGATAATGTTGATTCACGATTAGGGATCGGTACGACAACTCCTGCAGCAACCCTGGATGTAAATTCAATTTCCGCGGTCGAATCAGTAGACCAGTCACAAACAAACACCAGTGGTCTTATGAATATTGTGTTTTCAGCAAATGCAACTATCGTTGGTCAGTCATTCACTGTTGGGATTACAGGTCCACTTAATAAAATAGGATTTGATATAACCGAAGTCGGCGTTGGTACTGTAACCTTTAAACTATATTCCGGTGGAATTTCCGGTCAGGCACCAATTGGCCCGGAAGTATTTTCTAAGAGTGGCTTGGTACTTTCAGCAGGCTGGAATTACATTGATTTGACGACACCCGTCCATGTGAATGTCGGTGATGAATATACATTCCAGATTATTGCAGATTATCAGATTAAAATACCTACGCCAAATTCAAATGTATATGCAGGAGGCCGGATGTTGTACTCTTCCTCTTATGACATGATCTTTGAAACATATGTCAGTGCACCGGGTTCAGCTTTTGTTGTAACTTCTTCTGGTAATGTCGGAGTAGGAACTTCTTCACCTGAAAGACCACTTCATATTAAAGATCTGATGCGCCTGGTGCCCAGGACAACGGCTCCTAACGATCCGTCTGAGGGAGATATTTATTTTGACGGCACAACACATAAGTTGATGGTTTATGACGGATCTGCATGGCAGGCATGCTGGTAAATAAATATTGTTCGCAATAAATGAATTATTCATTTCAGATAAAAATTATGAAAAAACAATTCTTACTTATTTCTGCCATTCTCCTAATTGGAGGAATGACATTCGCCCAAAGTGTAGGCATCAATACCGACAATACGGCACCGGATAATTCGGCTATGCTGGATGTAAAAGCAAATAACAAAGGCTTCCTAATGCCACGTTTGCTGCAGATACAGCGTGAAGCGATCACTGTTCCAGCCATAGGTCTGTTGGTTTATCAAACTGATGGAACTGCAGGATTTTATTATTACAACGGCGTTTCATGGGTAATGCTAGGAACCGAAGGCCCTGCAGGGGCTACTGGTGCAACAGGTCCAACCGGAGCAGATGGAGCAATCGGATCGACAGGACCTTCAGGCATGGATGGAGCTACAGGAGTAACCGGTCCTACGGGAGCACAGGGCAATACAGGACCCACCGGGTCTACAGGTCCAGGCTGGACAATTACTTCAGACAACTACAATGCTGACGGATCTTTATCTATTGTAACAACAATTCCCTCCACAGTTACTTCTACTCAATTTTCCTGGTTACTGGGTGGTAATGCAACTACTGCTCTTCGCCAGATAGGGTCAACACAAAATCAACCTGTAAATTTTATTACCAATAACGCTGAGCGTTTCAGAATTACTGCTGCCGGCGTTCTAAGTGTTAACAGTATCACTCCAACTGCCAATGACCTATTTTCAGTATATGGATCAGGGTATTCGGGAGCCATTATGAGTACAGCCGGTGTTACGGATTGGCCTATTAACGGATATTCAACAGGTGCGTTTGGCGGTGTTTACGGTGAAAACACAGGAACAGGTACCGGGATTTATGGTAATGCAACAGGTAGTACATCCGGAACCGGTGTTTATGGACAAAATGGAGGTACCGCAGTTGGATCAAACGGTGTGTTTGGCAATTTTACCGGAACATCCAGTAATGGTGTCGGAGTGCGTGGTCAGGCAACAAATAATTCCGGCAGTATCGGAGTTGGAGGCTTTAACACCGGCGTCGGGATAGGTGTTTATGGTCAATCTAGTAACGGAACAGGTGTTTTTGGATATGGTACAGCGGGCGCTGATGGTGTTGCCGGACAGGTAAGTAATAATTCAGCTTTTGGTATGTGGGGTATAAACACTGCCGCCAATGGAACCGGTGTGGTTGGTGCGGGAACCAATAGTACCTCTATAACCCTTCCCTCCGGAAGTGGAGGGTCATTCTGCGGGAAGAACATCGGGGTTTTTGGACGGGTGGTGCAGGACTCTACCACATCAGTAGCAACTATAAGGGCAGGAGGATATTTCTATACAAATGTCAATGCTTATTCCTTTGTTGGTGCAATTACCGCGGCAAATGTGATTAGAAAAATTGAAGGTACCGGAACTGTTAACACAGTTGTCAAAGACCTGCAGGATAAACAGGTGGTGTTGAGTGCACCTGAAGCACCAGAAAATCTTTTCATGGATTATGGAGTTGGCCAACTTAACAACGGAACAGTACACATCAGTATAGATCCTATTTTTACCAAGAACATCGTGGTAAATGAAGAACATCCATTGCGTGTATTCATTCAGTTAGAAGGTGATTGCAAAGGAGTTTATGTAAGCAACAAAAGCGCCACAGGATTTGATGTAACAGAATTGATGGAAGGAAATTCCAACGTTAAATTCAGCTGGAACATTGCTGCTAACAGAGCAGATGAAGTACTGAACGATGGTTCCGTCTCGAAATATTCATCAGAGCGTTTTGCCCCGGCCATGATTCTTCCAGCCCAGCAGTCTTCTCAAAAGATTATTAGATTGCCGGATGCTGCTAAAATAATTGATGCTCCAATAAAAAAATGAAAAATAATTATAACATGAGAAAACATTTTTTGATATTAGTTGTCCTTATGCTAGGTGGATTGACAGCATTTCCCCAGAGCGTAGGCATCAACACCGACAACTCAGCGCCGAACAATTCGGCCCTGCTGGATGTGAAATCAACAAATAAAGGATTCCTTATGCCGCGGTTATTGCAGGCACAGCGTGAAGCCATCACAGTTCCTGCTACAGGTCTATTGGTTTATCAAACAGATGGCAATGCAGGGTTCTATTATTATAACGGTTCTACATGGCAGATGCTGGGAACCGCAGGGCCCACCGGATCTACAGGGCCAACAGGACCGACGGGAGCTACAGGAGCTACAGGCCCAACCGGAGTCGATGGATCTACAGGTGCGACAGGAGTTGATGGAGTAACAGGTGCTACCGGCCCCACCGGAGCGAACAGTGTTACAGAATATGCTGATTTTTTTGCACTCATGCCACCGGATAATCCAGCTACAGTTCCAATGAATGCGTCTGTTCAATTTCCACAAGACGGACCGGCAAGCGGCGGTATTACACGCACATCCGCTGGCCAGTTTCAATTATCTGAGGTCGGAACCTACAGGGTTAGCTGGCAAGTGAGTGTATCCGAAGCAGGGCAACTTTGCTTGTGTCTTAATGGCGGTGTTCTTCCTTATTCGGTGGTTGGTCGTGCTACAGGAACAACTCAAATTGTTGGCGACGTATTAATTGTCACCTCAGTTCCATATTCTATTTTAAGTGTTATTAATCCCCCGGGCAATTCTCCTGCCCTAACAATAACGCCAATAGCTGGCGGAACCCATAGTGTTTCTGCATCGCTTGTAATTACAAGAATACAATAATTAGTATGATTTTGCAAATACTCATGCAAATTATTAATGAGAAATAAAGAATGGTGGAAGCAATACATATTATAATCATTATTTAAAATTTATATAAAGTTGTACAATATGAAAAAACAAATCTTCCTCTTGATAGCTATACTCCTTTCGAATGTTATGGCTTTTGCCCAAAACGGCTATTTAATTGTTCCATCCGGTGCTTATATACACATAAGTGGTAATCCGTCCATAGTGCTGGATAATGCAAGTCTCAACAATAATGGTACTTATGTCAGCGCCTCCGATGAATTGTTGTTTACAGGTAATCTGGCCCAAACTATTGACGGAAGCAGTAATAATACGTTCAACAAATTAACATCTGATAATTCAGGTGGCGTTACCCTGAACAGCAACTCCATTATTAGTGATGCAATGACAATAAACTCAGGAGCAAACCTTACTCTTGCATTTGGTAAAACACTTACTGTAGATGGCACAACCACTCTTAACGAAGCAGAATGTTTTATTATCAAAACCGATGCTTCCTTTATAGACAATGGATTTGCAGGCTCTGGTACCGCAAGAGTTGAAAAGAACCTATCTGAAACTCCTTCGCGCTGGTGGTATATGGGTATCCCTTTATCAACTGCAGTTGATGCTTCTTCTTTTGGAACTATATCAACTGATGCAGGCACGAATACGCATTTGTTTTTCTGGGATGAATTAGGACAATCATATTCTCCTATTGCAAATGGTACTGTTTCGCTTAATTCTGCTGCCACTCCTTTAAGAGGATATGCCGTAAAGAATTATGCCGGTGATATTAGCGCAGCTTTTATTGGCTCTCTGAATACCGGAACTATTGTGAATTCCGGCCTCTCAATGAATACTGGAATTTATGCAGGTTTTAATCTTGTTTGTAATCCATATCCTTCTGCCATCGATTGGGGAAACATTGATGCTACCGGCATTCCTGCCGGCTTAGCTCGAACGGGTGTGGACTTATCGATCTGGTTTCCTAACGGAAGTAATGGTTTTTCTACTTATAACGGACAATCGGGTACTGCTGTTCCAGGAACCGTAACACAATATATTCCTGCCATGCAGGGTTTCTGGGTGCACGTTTCTTCTGCAACAGGCTCTTTAAGCATGAACAATGCTACAAGATTACACAATGCTCATTCTTTCTACAAAGTTACCGCTAACAATCTTTTCAGAATGGATGTATCAAATGGATCTCTTTATGATGAAACTGCTGTTGGGTTTTACCAGAATGCCCTTGAAAGTTATGAAGCGTATGATTCCCGCAAAATGTATAGCACCGACAATAATGCTCCACAGATTTATTCCCTCACTTCTGATAATATGGATATGGTTATTAACGGATATCCTCAGCTTGCTGTAAATAATGAACGCATCGTTTCTTTAGGTTTTAAAACGAATGTTGCCGGATCATTTACAATGAATGCTACGAACCTTGCTGACTTTGATCAGAACATTTCTGTTTACCTTGAAGATGTTCAGTTAAATGTTCTGCAGGATCTGCGTCAAAATTCTGCTTATTCGTTTTCATCTGGAGTTGTGAATGATGCTTCTCGTTTCAAACTGCATTTTGGAGATATGCTTACTTCTATACCTGCAGTTGCTGAAAGCGATGCGTTTGTTTATTCTTCAGAAAACACTATTTATGTGAACACTCCTAAAACTGCAACTATTAAAGTTTACGATATACTTGGCAACCTGATCATGAATCAGCAGTCGATTCAGGGGTTGAACAAACTTCAGTTGAATGTTATTACTGGTGTCTATATTGTAAATGTTCAGACAGGTACTAAAGTAACAACTCAGAAAGTTATAATCAGTAAGTAATGGTATAAATTAAAAAATCACGCATAATGAAAACCATTGATAAAAAACAAAAATATTATTAATCAAAACTGTAAATCGTCAGCAAAATGTTTACAAATAGAGAAAAAATTATATGGTGCATTTTGGTTTGAAGAAATACAAGTTTCTTATTTAACTTATTAAATTTTATAATATAATGGTTGTTTTTTACAATTTCAAATATAAATTGTTTGCTACTTATTCCCTGGATATATCAGCTTAACCTTATCCATATTCATTTTTATCTGACTGTCGATAACCCTTGCATATTTCTTTGTCATATTAATGCTAGTGTGTCCCAACATATTTGATACAACCTCTATTGGTATGTTGTTTGAAAGTGTTACAGTGGTTGCGAATGTGTGCCGGGCACAATGCGTGCTCAGCTCTTTATTAATACCGCAGACATCGGCTATCTCTTTCAGATAGACATTCATCTTTTGATTTGTAAGAACAGGAAGGAGACATTTCTTTTCAATACAAATAGGGTCATCCTTATATCTGTTAATAATATCCATAGCGGGTTGTAATAACGGAATGTTGCACTTGATTCCTGTCTTATCCCTCTTCTTTATTATCCATGTATCATTATCGCTTTTTTCAACAAGATGTGATTGCTGCAGACTTTTTACATCCGAATAGGCAAGCCCCGTGAAGCAGCAGAAAACAAAAATATCCTTTACCCTCTGAATCCTGACGTTCCCAAATTGTTTTTCCCTTAATGTTGCAAGTTCTTTTTCTTCAAGAAAAGGCATGTCAACATCGTCTAGATGGTATTTTATGTTCTTAAAAGGGTTCACTCTTATCCAGTCGTTTGCCAGTGCATAAAGAATAATTTTCTTGAAGTTCTTGATGTATTTGACTGCCGTGTTATGACAGCAATTCCTTTTAGTCTTCAGATAGAACTCAAAATCCCTGATAAACTTATGATCAATTTCATTGAATAAAATATCACTGCTCTTGTAAATTGAACTTATAAAATCATAGAGGTGCTTTCGGGTGGTTTTATATCGTTCCACTGTTCCTGGTGCAAAATCTTTACCCATAAGCTGTCTGCAGTTGTCGTTGTGTTCATCAAAAACGGCAAGGAGATATTTTCCTTCATCCGAGAGTCCCGTGTATTTATTGCGTAGTGCGGCAGCCGTTACAGTTCTGTTATCCTGCTCCAGCTCCCTGCGGTAATCGTGGATCTTGAATCTGATATGCTCCAGAAACTCATTGATCTCTTTTGATTCCTTTGACTTACCGGAAGCCTGACCGGCCGCAGAATCCCATAAATCAGGATTAATCGTGCGTTGCATGCCAAACTCGCAGCTTTTTGAATTGACAGAGATACGTACAAACAGTGGAATTTCACCGTTTTTAAGGGTTTTCGTACGTTTGATGTAAAATAAAATTGAAAATGTTGCTCTTTTCATATGCTATGGTTTTAAGGTTATAAAATTACTCTACCAAAGCAAGAAGCAGAGGTGCATATTAATGAAAATCAGTGCATTCTGTCCTTATTAGGTGGACCAGATTTCCGAGCCTAAGTCCACCGAATAAGCTGGTGAAGTATGCACTATTTTGCTGGATTTTACTTTCGTGAAAAAAAAGAACCCATTGAATTTGTTGGGTTTTCAATGGGTTTCGAGGAAATGCTTTACTATTTGGCGGAGAAGGGGGCACCGGGGATTTTTCCCCGTATCGCTTGATTCTCTAGTCTTTACAAAGATGCTATATCCTTAACCAGCGAATTTACCAGCGATGATTTTAGCATACTTTCAGACTTGATAAGAACGTTCATTATTATCTGGTACAAAGATAATTACATTTTCTTTTGTGTAACAAAAAAATGAAAATTTTCTTTTTTTTGAATTTTGTGCCCAAAAGTGCATTTCAATCTGAAATTTTTACAATAAAATTTAGAGGTCATTTTCGCGGAGCCATAGATCATCGAACCCTCGGTACATATCTCTTTTTAAATAAAATCTATGTAGCCAGTTAATTTCTTTTCGTACCATATAGATGTAAACAATCACTTTTATTTGGAGCATTTTAATTTTTTCGAATAACTTAAAAAGAGCAATATATTACACTATTAATGTAGTTATTGATTGAAAACCTGGTAAATATTATTGAAAGTGTATTGTATTGCACCTTTCCCAAATTATGAAAAGCATTTACCTTTTGTGACATGAACATAGATGCAGGAAAATATAAATGCAGAGATAGGCTGGTGCTGCAAATTAATCGTTAATCAATTATTCCCATGTCATGTTATTTTTTCTTCTTACTTTTATTGCAAATACAAAAAACAGTATTACCTTTACACCGAAGATAAACCCCATTATTTAGGGTTTTTAATACACATCAAGGTAATGTCAATCGGATCATACATATCAGAGAATTTAACTAAGAGACAGCTATATTTCATGCGCTTTTTGGACGACAATGAAATAGATATATTTACCCTTTCAAGCATCGAATCTCTATTAAGAGAAAATTTCATTGATCTGAACGAAATTCTCGAAAACCTTGTACACAAGAACATTCTTTCACGTATTGAACGTGCTAAGTTTTGCCGCCATAATTTTCGTGATGAATTTGTTATCAGCAATTATCTTGTTCCGGATGGTGTGGTTTCATATTGGTCTGCATTGAACAGGCATGGTCTTACCGATCAGTTTCCCAATACTGTTTTTGTTCAAACTTCCAATGAAAAAAGATCAAAGAAGGTTTTCGAAGTACAATACAAGTTCATCCGTGTTTTAAATAAGAAGATTGCTGGCATCCAGATTCAGGGTTTTGGAAATCGTCAGTTCCGCATGACTGATATTGAGAAGACCATCGTTGATTGTTTTGATAAGCCTCAATATTCTGGTGGATATGCTGAATTGATCAATGCATTTGGCCGCACTAAGCTCAATAGTGAAAAGATGATAAATTATTGCACTGTCATCGACAATATGGCTGCTACAAAGCGCATGGGCTTTCTTGCTGAGCTATTGAATAAGCCAGGGCTGAAAGCTTTCATCAGCTTTGCCCGCCAGAAGGTCAATGCAAAGTTCAATCTGTTCGATCCATTAGGTTCTGATAATGGTGAATTTGATCACACATGGAAGCTTAGGTTAAATATCAGCAGAGAAAAGATATCTCAGATTTGTAATTCGCAATATTGATGATCTTACAAAAGGAAATAATCAGCATAGCTGAAGCAAAGCAAGTGTCAAAGAGCACTATTGACAAGGATTGGGCGCTTGGTCATTTTCTTGATGCGTTATATTCCATTCCCGGATTTAAAGATGTTCTTATCTTTAAAGGAGGTACTTGTCTGAAGAAATGTTACTTCCCCGATTATCGTTTTTCTGAAGACCTTGATTTTACTTCACTCGACAGCAAATTCGAATTGACTAACACGCATTTAAAAAATATTTGTGATCATGTTTCTGAACATGCCCAGATAGCAACATATATTCTTTCATTGCAACCATTGAGATTTAAAGATGAACTCACGGGTTACGAGGCTATCATTAAATTCTGGGGTGCCGATCATCCGCGTAATGAAGCCCCTCCATCTCCTGACCGATGGCAAACCAAGATCAAGATCGAGATCATTCTTTACGAATTACTTATTTTCCCTTCGGAAAAAAAGAATATTACACATGTATACTCCGATAAATTATCTGAGTCTTCTCAGACTGTTCCTTGTTATTCCATCAATGAGGTAATTGCTGAAAAGATTAGAGCGCTCATCCAGCGATCTTATGCTGCTCCCCGCGATTTCTATGATATTTGGTATCTTACAACGAATAACAAAAATCTCAATTACAAGGATATTATTATTGCTTTTCATGAAAAATTGAAATTTAAAAAGCATAAGTTCACAGGCATTGATCAACTTATAAATTCTGACAATGATAAAGCTTTACGATCTGCGTGGACTAACAGCTTGGCTCATCAAATCCCAGGTAGTCAGCTTCCGGAATATGATTTTGTAAAGGATGAATTAAAGAAATTATTCGAACTGATATTTTAAATAGATTTTGAAAATATAATTCGTGAAATCTTAAATTTGTGGAATGGAATCCCAATATTTATACAAATTTGTGGAATGGAATCCCAATATTTATAATTTATTTCAAAAATTACTATTTTTTTTCTCTGATAAAGCCACGGTGCAGTCAAATCAAATATGATTATTAAATGATTATAACACGTTAAAAAAATAACAAATTTTTGATTTTTTTAATCTTTAACAAGTCCCAGCAATTCCATTCCTTTTATAAATTCTTCTGCAACTTTTATCCCAGTATATACTTTATGTATAGTGGCTGTTATCTTTAACTTCTTTTTTGCTTCTTCTGTTAGCATACTATTCAGAAATGTTATGGTGCCGTCGGCTACTTTCTGATTCTCAAAATAAAAATCAGAATTTACTTCATCAAGTTGAATGTTCAGGTGATATACTAGTTTCATTTATGTTGGTTTTTATGTCCAAAATTAGGATAATTCTTTTAGTCTGTGATGGAAACCGGAATTTAAAATCTAAATAGTGCAATGATTAAAAACACGTCAAAAAAATAACAAATTTATATTTAATTGATTCTCATAACAATCAATAATATTAGGCACTATAAAGAAATATAATTTTTGATAATTACTTTTTATTACAATTGATATTAATTATATTTGCTTAAAATATTAACATAATTATTAACAATCTGAAGTAACCTGCTATGATGGAAAATTTATATGACAATCTGCACATAAAATTATTTGAGGAAATTATCAATGGAGAATTGAATCCAACTAAAGCCAGGTTCAATAATGCAAATGTTCTCAAAGGTCTTATAGAAGAAGTAAATACCATTAAGGTTGCTGTTCTACCGGCAACAGAGAATACGCTGGAATTTATCGAGAAGACTGATTTCACTTTGTTTGGATATAAAAGTCAATCGGATTATGATCTTGACATACGCCGACTCAGCAATGGAAAGCATGAAATTTATATCAAGCCGCTGAGTGTTTATGAACCTTTGGAAGTCGTAGAAATTCCAATTTTTAATAGTTTTAAATGCAACTGTTACCTGGAATTGCTGGGGGATGAGTTTGAAAGGATAACCGTAAGAGCTGAAAAAATACTTGACAATGCAAATGATGCCAAACAGACCGGAGCATATGCAAGCAAGCATGTACAGAAGTCAAAGAAACTTTTTCATGACGCAAAACGTAGATTAAAGGAGGTACAGAAAAACAATAACCCGGAGGATATTTATATTTTTTTTATTCTGAGTCTTTTTATAATCCGGACGATACTGTTTTACCAGAAAATGTTTCGTCCATACCTGAAACTTCAGCCGGATACTGAAGAGAAACTCATGCATGAGGTATTGAATATTTTATCATTGAAAAAACTCTGCTCCTTGTTTCAATCAGAAAAATCAGGCGATTGCAAAGTCTGTAAAAAGTCTTCCATTGAAAAAACAGGGTATTCGGAAAGTGATGTGCAGGAAAGCCATGCCAATTACGAAAAAATTATATCAGATAAAAAGTCTCAGCCCGTCAGCACTGGTACTTCAACATATGAACGTATCAAGGTGAACGGACAGATCAATGTTCTGGTGGATGTATTCCTTCAGATGCTTGATAAAATAAAGGTTAAAGAAGGGATGTTCATTGAAACCTCCCGTACTAACTTGCGAGACTTTTTCCTGGCTAACTTCAATGATAAGAAAGACAAGCCTTACAGTTTCCATACCCTCAATACTTACCTGAAACCACAACGTACAGACAAGCGAATCAAGGACGAAAGCGACAGAAAGATTGACCTTTCCGAGTTTCTTGATTCTGAATAATCCCTGAAAAACGTAAAAATGGTCTCCTTTTACTCCAGGAGACCATTTTAAGACCAAAAGACTTTTTTTTCATTAGTAATCTTGCCGTGGATCAAGTTGCAACTGACCATTCACTGAATGTCTAATGTCAAAAAAAAAATTCTTATGAATGTAATAACAATGGAATCGGCTGTCTATGATAATATCATGGCCAGACTCGACAAATTTGAGATGGTTCTCAAAAAAACTATACGCACTTCAAGTTATCCATTAAGTGAGCGTTGGCTCGATACAGAAACTCTTTGTAAAATTTTTGGCTGCTCGAAGCGTACTATACAAATGTATCGTGATGAACACATGCTTCCTTTCTCACAGATAAAACACACTATGTATTACCGTGCAAGTGATGTGGAAAAATTCCTGAACGAAAATCTAAAGATTATCCGTGAAAATAATGGAAGGAGGAGAAGATCATGCGGGAAGTAACACTATTTAAAGGCTTCACGGAAGCTATAGGAAATTGTAAGCTGGATGATCTGATCTGCGATATAAAGAATGGTAAATATAAATGGCAGGTTGAAAAACTCCGGAGACTATTATTAGAAGGGAAAAAGAAAGAGTACGATAAACAGAAAAAATCCCTTTACGCATTTACTCCTTCAGCAACATTTGCCAAAGGCCGCAAGTTTGATCTGATAAAAAGCTATTCGAAGATTATCATTCTTGATATTGATAAGCTGGATAAGACCACACTTCAATTTGCAAGAGAAAAAGCCGAGAAAGAGAAATACACTTTTGCAATGTTTGAAAGCCCAAGCGGAAACGGTTTGAAAATTCTGGTGCGTGTTATCACGGGCAGGGAGCATCACCTTGCTGCTTATAACCAGGTGAAGACGCATTATGAAAGTATCCTGGGATTACCGATTGATAAAAGCGGAAAGGACATTACACGCCTTTGTTTTGTTTCGTATGACCCTGAAGCATTTCTTGATCTTGAATCAAAGCTGTTTCCGGTAAATGTAAAACTTGATCTTGAAAAAGATATATTAAAAGTTGTTGAGCAGATTGAGGAGTATAAGCTTGATATCACAAGTGATTACACAAGTTGGCGCAACATTGGTTTTGCCTTTGCTGATGCTTTGGGAGAAAACGGTCGTAATTTCTATCATCGTGTAAGTAAGTTCAATCAGGACTACAACCCTGAGATTTGTAATGACCAATACACAAAATGCCTGAAAGCTACAGGAACAGGGATTTCCATTCGTACTTTCTTTTTTATGGCAAAAAGTAATGGGATTAATCTTTCTACAGTTGAACGCAAATACCCGGAATATTTTAAGGATGATCCTAATGAAGAAAAAATTGAGGATGTACCTAAGAAAATACAAACTAACGGGAATAAGTTCCACCTTGCCATGAATTACATTGATGAGAATTATGATGTCCGGTACAACAAGGTTTCTACAGAATTTGAGTATAAGGAACTAGAGGAACCTGAATACAGGAATATGAACGAGAACGACATCTTCATCAATATGCAGCTTGAAGGTGTTAACCTTTCACTAAATAATCTGATGGCGATATTAAAATCAGATTTTGTGAAGAAATATAACCCTTTTGCGGAGTACTTCGGTTCACTTCCCGAATGGGACAACCGGATTGACCATATTCAAGGTCTGGCATCTTATGTAAAAGTAAGTGATAAAGACAGAAAACGTTTCGATAACCATTTTAAAAAATGGCTGGTTCGTTCTGTCCGCTGCGCATTGGTAGATACGTATTTCAACAAACAGGCTTTTATCCTGGTGCATGACAAGCAGAACAGTGGAAAGAGTACATTCTGCCGTTTCCTTTGTCCCAAAAGACTGAAAGATTATATTGCTGAAAATCCTTCAGTGGACAAGGACAGCAGGATACTGCTAACAACAAACTTCCTTATTAACCTGGATGAGCTTTCAACACTTTCCAAAGTGGAAATAAACGCATTGAAAAGCTTGTTCTCAAAGGACAAGATCAATGACCGGCTCCCTTATGACCGCAGGAATTCTATCATTCCAAGACGTGCCAATTTTATTGGTTCAACAAACCAGGCCGAGTTCCTGAATGATGAATCAGGCAGTGTTCGTTGGTTATGTTTCAATATTGACGGGATAGAATGGAGCTACCGTGAGCAGGTGGACATTGATAAGGTTTATGCTCAGGCTTTCCAATTGTACCTTTCGGGATGGAATTGCGATCTTACTCCTGAAGAAATTGAGGAGAATGAGGAATACAACAGGCAGTTCCAGATAACGACCTCTGAAAAGGAATTGATAGAGAAATACCTTGAACCTGGTGAAAAGGATAAAGGAGGCCGTTTTATGACTGCTACAGATATCCTGATGCGCATATCCTACTTAACTGAGAACAGGGTAAAACTAAGTCCGGTTCTTATAGGTAGGGCATTGAAAGTGCTTGGTTTTAAAAGAGACAAATCAGGAGCTGACAGAATTTTTGGATATTATACAAAAGAAAAAAATCTTTAATCCTGAAATTCACATACCCATCTTACCCTTTAATTAGCTATGTCGCAGAACTCACAAAGGATACAGCATGGGTAAGATAAAAATTTAAGTGGGTATGATCATAAAGGGTAGGATGAGAAAAGCGGGTAGGATGAAATAAACATCTTACCCGTTTGTTTTGCCCGTCAATTCAGTGTAAGAGAGGAGGCGGGTAAGATGGATAAGATGAAAATGGATTTTTAAGAAAAATTTTATTTTAGATAAATGGTTTTATTTTAATACTCCAACATCTGTTGGAGAATTTGCGATTGTAAACTATTCCCTGGTATTTCTCTAACATCTGTTAGAGTATTTTAAAATGGTCGAATTAGACCACTTTAAATAAAATCAAAACATGAAGAAGCTTTGGGAAAATTTTAATTTAATAATCCTACTTTTAATTCCATCGAATTTGATGGAATTAAAAGTATATCTGGGTAAATTAGATTTTCGTTGATGGAATCATTACTGAAATGACTCGATAGTTTTATTTTGGTATTAAATTGTGCTTGAATCTGCATAGGAAAGTGCTAAGAATTGATAAAATCCGACATCTTTTTAATTAAATTATAATTATTCAAGTACAGAACAAGCTTGCTTATACATTTTATTATCTTTGAATACTATTTTATAATTAAAAATTCATGGCCTTCAACGAAAATACCCGTGTGAAAATTCCGGCAATTTTGCATTTATGCAGGCTGGGATATAAATATATTTCTCTTTCAAAAGTAAAATGGGATTTAAACACAAATATATTCACAGATATTTTTGCTGAAAGTGTTCTTCGCATTAATTCCGATATTGAAGCAAGTGAAGTAAAAAGGATTTATGAGAATGTGTCATTAGCTTTGGATAATGAAGATTTAGGAGAGGCATTTTACGATATGCTTACAACAACTTCAGGAATTAAGTTGATTGACTTTAATAATTTCAACAATAATTCATTTCATGTTGTAACAGAACTTACATATAAAAATGGTGATGATGAGTTTCGCCCGGATATAACGTTGTTGATAAATGGAATGCCTTTGGCTTTCATTGAAGTAAAAAAACCAAACAATCAGGAAGGAATTCTTGCAGAACGTGATCGTATCAATGTTCGATTTAAAAATAAAAAGTTTCGCAAGTTCATTAACATTTCGCAAGTGCTTGTATTCTCCAATAACATGGAGTACGATATGGAATCCATCGAACCAATTCAGGGTGCATTTTATTCCTCTACTTCCTTTTCATCGGCAAACTTTAACTGCTTCAGAGAAGAGGAGAAATTTGATTTAGCGACCTTACTCAAAGCGGAAGATGATGAATTGGAGAACTTTGTTTTAAGAGACAACAATCTTTCATCAATCAAACACTCTCCGGAATTTATTACCAATAAAGAACCGGATAATCCTACCAATAGAATATTAACATCCTTGTTTTGTAAAGACAGATTGTCAATGTTGCTGAAATACTGCTTTGCTTATGTGATGGAAGAAAAGGGTCTTGAGAAACACATCATGCGTTATCCTCAATTGTTCGCAACCAAAGCAATTGAACGTACTTTGGAGAATGGTATTAAAAAAGGAATTATATGGCATACGCAGGGGAGTGGAAAAACAGCATTAGCATTTTTTAATGTTCACTATTTAACTGACTATTATCAGCGTAAAAACATAGTTCCAAAGTTTTATTTTATTGTTGACCGCATTGATCTGATGAATCAGGCAAAGCGAGAGTTTACCAGTCGTGGATTGATTGTGCATACAGTTAATTCAAAAGAAGAACTTCTTAGCAACTTCAGATTAAAACAAGCAACGCATAATTTATCGGGTGCGAGAGAAATCACAGTAGTAAATATTCAGAAATTTAAAGATGATACGGAAGTTTTGCGTGCAAGTGATTATGACATCAATTCGCAACGGATTTATTTTTTAGATGAAGTTCACCGCAGTTATAATCCTACCGGAAGTTTTTTAGCGAATCTTTTCAGCTCTGACAGAAATGCTATTCTCATTGGTTTGACAGGAACTCCGCTTATCGGAAAAGACAGAACATCAAAAGCAACTTTTGGGGATTATATTCACAAATATTATTACAATGCTTCTATTGCTGATGGCTACACATTAAAACTAATTCGTGAAGACATTGAAACCACTTATAAAATTCAATTAAAAGAAGCTTTAAAAGAAGTTGAAATTTTAAAAGGTGATGCTGACAAGCGCATTATTTATGCTCATGAAAAATTTGCTGAACCTATGCTGGATTATATTGTTCAGGACTTTTTAAAAAGCAGAATTCGTTTTGGCGATCATACTATTGGTGCTATGGTGGTTTGTGATAGTGCTGCCCAGGCAAGGAAATTATTTGAAATTTTTATCAGCAAATACAATTCGGTTCAAAAAACTATTGAACTGGTGCAGCCCTATTCAATAGCAGCTGAACCTGATCCTCTATATGTAATTTACAAAAAAGATCAAAACAGAAATCTTATTGCATCACTTATATTACATGACATAGGAAGCAAAGACGACCGCAAAGAAGAAGTGGACGATTTTAAAGATGGTAATATTGATATTCTGTTTGTTTACAATATGCTGCTCACGGGCTTTGATGCCAAGCGTTTGAAGAAATTATATATAGGTCGTCTTATCAAAGACCATAATTTATTGCAAACATTAACAAGGGTAAACCGACCTTACAAGAAATTCAAATATGGCTATGTAGTTGACTTTGCTGACATAAGTCGGGAATTTGACAAGACCAACAAAGCCTATTTTGAAGAGCTTCAGGGAGAGCTTGGTGATGAAATGCAATATTATACCAACCTCTTTAAATCGAAGGAAGAGATTGAAGAAGAAATAAAAGACATAAAGGAAAAACTATTTCATTATGATTTAAACAATGCTGAATTATTCTCCAAGCAGATAAGCCAGATTGAAGACCGGAAAACGGTTTTGGAAATAAAGAAAGCATTGGAGAATGCAAAGAACCTTTATAATCTTATTCGTTTGTATGGGCATTTTGATATGCTCGAAAAAGTTGACTTCAAAAAACTGAATCAACTTTACAATGAAACTGCAAGGCATTTGGAATTGCTGAATTTGAAAGAGTCGGTTCAGAATAATGTTGACACTACCAATTTGCTTAATGTCGCATTGGAGAATGTGCTATTCATGTTCCGCAAGGTATCGGAAGAAGAACTCGTAATTGCAGACCAACTAAAAGATATGCTTCGCAAAACACGTGAAGCATTGGGCGGCAACTTCGACCAGAACGACCCGGAGTTTGTTTCATTGTATGATGAACTGAAGCGATTATTTGACAAGAAAAATCTTGATGAAATAACGCAGGAGGACATGAAGAATAACATCGGTTCCTTGCAACAGATTTATGATAAAGTAACTGAACTCAACCGCAGGAACAATTTACTGAAAGCAAAATACGAGAACGATACCAAGTATGCCCGTATGCACAAACGCATTTTGGAGAAAGGCAATATCTCAAAACGTGAAAGCGAAATCTGCGAAACACTGATGGATATTAAGAAACAGGCTGACGATAAAGTTTTAATTAACACAAGACTCTTAGATAACGAGAGCTATTTTGACAAACTGATGATTCAACTTGTGATTGGCAGTTTTGACAAAACAAAAATTGAATTGGATCCCGATTCAGCAAAGTATATTAATGGCTGTTTGGTAAAAGAATATATGAACGAATATCAGGGAAACAGAGCATGGTAATGGTTTCATTTATAAAACACAAATAAAAAATGGAAAAGATAAACGAATTAAAAATATTTGAAGATAAAAAGGTAAGAACCATTTGGGATGCTGACCAAGAGAAATGGTATTTATCTATAGTAGATGTAATTGCTGTCTTAACGGATAGCCCAAATCCAAGAAAGTATTGGAGTGTATTAAAAACAAGGCTAAAGGCTGAAGGAAGTCAGTTGGCTACAAATTGTAGTCAACTGAAAATGAAATCAGCTGATGGTAAAATGTATAAAACCGATGTTGCCGACACCGAACAGCTTTTCCGACTTGTACAATCCATTCCGTCTCCAAAAGCAGAACCTTTTAAACTTTGGCTTGCTCAAGTTGCTGCTGAAAGATTAGATGAAATGCAAGACCCTGAACTTAGCATTGACAGGGCATTGGAACAATACCTGAATTTGGGCTATTCCGAAAACTGGATTAATCAACGCCTGAAAAGTATTGAAATACGCAAAGAACTTACGGATGAATGGAAAAAACGGGGTCTAAAAGAAGGCGCACATTTTGCCACTTTAACAGACATCATCACCAAAGCCTGGAGCGACAAAACCACCAAAGAATACAAAATCCTGAAAGGCCTGAAAAAAGAAAACCTCAGAGATAACATGACCAACACCGAACTCATTTTAAATATGCTTGCTGAAGCATCTACAAAAGATATTTCTGCTGCGGTGGAGCCTAAGAGTTTTGAAGAAAGCAAAAAAGTAGCTAAGCAGGGTGGAAATGTTGCCAAGGTGGCCCTCAAAGAATTGGAAGCCAAAACCGGTAAGAAAGTGGTTAGTCCACTTAATGCCAAAACAGCATTAACACCAAAACAAATCGAATTAAAAGCAACTGAATCAAAGAAGAAAAAGAAGAAGAAATAATGGTAACACAAGATTTTACGGCACAAACAAAAGAACTGATTGATAACCTGAAAGGTGTTTGTACCTCTTATGGCTTAGGAAACGATGGGAATGAATTTAAAATTATTACCCAGGTATTCTTGTATAAATTCATGAACGATAAATTCGGTTATGAAGTAAAACAATTGGAGCCTAAACTGAAAGATGCAGAGAGCTGGGAGCAGGAAATTGCGAAGTACACCGACAAGCAATATGAAATGTTGCTGCTGCGTTTGAATCCTGACAGTGCAAAGCTTAAACGTGAACACTTTTTATCAAACCTATATAACAAACAGGATAAGGAAGAGTATGCAAAATACTTTGACGACACTTTACGTGACATTTCCATTTTCAATAATGAAATATTTTCTGTTAAAACAGGCACTGGAGCGAAAATTACTTTGTTTGATGAATTGAGTAATTATATTACCGACAGTTCACAAAGGGATAATTTCTGTAAAGCTATCATAAACCAATTGGTGAACTTTAGTTTTGAAAAAATCTTCAACCAGAAGTTCGATTTTTTCTCCACCATTTTTGAATACCTGATTAAGGATTACAATAAAGACGGTGGTGGTAAATATGCTGAATACTTCACTCCTCATGCAGTAGCAAAGATCATGGCTTCTATTTTAGTAGATAAGCCAGAGAGTAATGTAACGTGCTACGATCCTTCAGCAGGTTCGGGAACATTGCTGATGAACCTTGCACATGCTATTGGTGAAGACCGCTGTACCATTTACTCTCAGGATATTTCGCAAAAGAGTAGCAGTATGCTCCGATTGAATTTGATTTTAAATAACCTGGTACACTCCATACAAAACATTATACAAGGCAATACCTTGCTAACACCTTACCATAAAGTAGGTGAAAAGTTAATGAGCTTTGATTACATTGTTTCCAATCCTCCGTTTAAATTGGATTTTAGCGATTATGTTGCAGACCTTGACAGCAAGCAAAACCATGAACGTTTTTTTGCAGGCTTGCCTAATATTCCAAATAAGGATAAAGACAAGATGGCTATTTACCCTCTCTTTATTCAGCACATCATGTTTTCACTTTCTGCAAAAGGAAAAGCTGCAGTAGTTGTACCTACAGGTTTTATTACCGCACAAAGCGGAATTGAAAAAAAAATTCGACAAAAACTAATTGATGAAAAAATGCTGCGTGGTGTAGTTTCCATGCCAAGCAATATTTTTGCAACAACAGGAACCAACGTTTCAGTTTTGTTTATTGATAAAGCCAATACTAAAGGCAATATCGTTTTGATGGATGCTTCGAAACTCGGCACCACTGTAAAAGAAGGTAAGAATCAGAAAACCTTGCTTTCGCCCGAAGAAGAACAATTAATTATCGAAACTTTCAATAAACATGAAGTCAAAGAGGATTTATCAGTTGTTGTTTCTTATGAGCAAATTAGAACTAAGAATTACAGCTTTAGTGCTGGACAATATTTCGATATTAAGATAGAGTATCTAGATATATCTGAAAAATTATTTTCCGAAAAGCTTGCAAGTTTTCAAAAAGAACTTGATTTGCTTTTTGCGGATTCAAAGGCTTTAGAATCAGAAATAAAAAAACAATTAGGGACAGTAAGTTATGAATAGCTTAAAGAAATATCAATTTAGCAAGCTATATGCAATGAGTTCAGGGATTTCATCTAAACCTGAACAAGCAGGGCATGGTGCTCCCTTTGCATCCTTTAGTACGATTTTTAATAACTTTTTCTTGCCTGATACATTATCTGATAAAATGGATAGTTCAGAAAAGGAGCAAGAAACTTACTCTATTAAGAAAGATGATATTTTCTTGACGAGAACAAGCGAAACAATTGACGAATTGGGAATGAGTTGCGTTGCTCTCAACGATTATCCTAATGCAACATTCAGTGGTTTTGTTAAAAGGCTAAGACCTCTACAAAATGATCTGACGTATGCAAAGTATATGGGGTTTTATCTAAGAAGCAAGTTCTTTAGAAAAACCATGACTAATAACGCAATCATGACGCTTCGGGCAAGTTTGAATGAAGACATTTTCTCTTATTTAAATCTTTACCTCCCTGACTATAAAACTCAAAAGAAATCAGGTGATTTATTATTTCTACTCTATTCAAAAATTGAAATAAACAATCGCATAATTAATAAGTTGCAATTGACAACTAATTTGCTATACGAATACTGGTTCGTACAGTTTGATTTTCCTGACAAAAACGGCAAGCCTTACAAAACCTGTGGGTGTAAAATGGTTTGGAACGAGGAGTTGAAAAAGGAAGTGCCGGAGGGGTGGTTGAGTTGCACCTTGGGAGACGTATTGGCAAACACTGGTACTGGATTAAATCCAAGGGATAACTTCGTGCTAGGTGAAGGCGAAAATTATTATGTCACAATAAAAAACATTGTACAAGGTAGAGTTGTGCTTGATGATAGGTGTGATAAAATAAGTAACGAATCACTCGAAATAATCAATAACAGATCAGACTTGAGGGTTGGGGATATACTTTTTACCAGTATTGAACCAGTCGGAACAACATACTTAATCCTTGAAAAACCAAAGAATTGGAATATCAATGAATCTGTATTCACTATTAGACCAAATTACGAAAAAGTAAATTCAGAATTCTTGTACATGTTTCTATCTGGCGATTATATTAAATCCTATACAAGAAATGTATCTGCAGGAAGCATTCATAAAGGAGTTAGGCACAGTACACTTAAGGAATGCAAATTTATCTTACCTGGAAAGGAAGTTGTTAATGACTTTTCAGAATTAGTACTTCCTATATTGAAAAAGATGGATTTAATTCAAAAAGAAAATCAAAAACTTTCCGAACTCCGAGATTGGCTATTGCCAATGCTTATGAATGGGCAGGTGAAGGTGGGGTAAAATCTATGATATATGGCACGCATTAGTTCAACAACATTATTCAATTTCACGGATAATATCGATTATCTTATAGATAATCTGGAAAATGGTTTTTATTGTTGTAATACATATGAAAAACTTCCATTAAAAAACAACGGATATAGAGTACCAATGGTTTGTTTTTGTGATATTCCTTTAAGCTTAATAAAAGAACATTTTGATTGGTATGGAAAATTTGGTATTGGAATAAATAGATCCTATGCTCGCAGTTTAGGAGTCAACCCTGTATGGTATATAACTAGCGAAAATAGACTTATTAATAGTCTTATCAATACTAAAAAAATGTCTGAATATGAAAGGAAGCATTTATTACCATATTTAAAGCAATTTATGGGTTTCCAAACTTATAATAATGATAAGTTAAAAAATAAAAAGTTCTATGATGAACGAGAGTGGAGATATATTCCTGATAATACATTAGTAGAACCATTTTTTGGTATAAAAAAGGAACTTATAAAGAAGAATACCAATAAAAATATTGAAAGAATGCCAATTGATCTGGAAGAGGTTGAGTATATCATTATTGAAAATGGTACTTTCTTTGATAAAATTCTTGATGCACTGAAGAAATTGAGTATTACACACAGTATAAAATATGAAATATTAGTATCTAAACTTATAACAGCAAAATCAATTGAAAAGGATTTTTAGCCATCAGATTTAAATACTAAGTTAAAAAAATATAATTTTTAAATATTAGCTATATGAAGCAATACGAAATATTACTTAAACACATTTACGAAAACGGTACCCAAAAATCAGATCGTACTGGCACCGGAACAAAAAGTGTTTTTGGATACCAGATGCGTTTCGATTTATCAGAGGGATTTCCCTTAATCACTACAAAGAAACTTCATTTTAAATCTATTGTCTATGAATTGCTTTGGTTTTTGCGGGGTGCAACAAATGTTAAATTTTTAAAAGACAATGGTGTTACAATCTGGGATGAATGGGCTGATGAAAATGGTGAACTTGGTCCAATATACGGGTACCAATGGCGTTCATGGCCAACTCCCGATGGTAAACATATTGATCAAATTTCTGAGCTAATTGCAGGGTTGAAAAAAAATCCTGATTCAAGGCGCCACATTGTTAGCGCATGGAATGTCGCAGATATTGATAAAATGTCACTTCCACCATGTCATATTCTTTTTCAGTTTTATGTCGTAAACAATACTCTTTCTTGTCAAATGTACCAGCGTAGCGCTGATACATTTCTTGGAGTTCCATTCAATATTGCTTCCTACGCGCTTTTGACTCATATGATAGCACATGTATGTAATTTAAAAGCTGGCGAATTTATTCATACATTTGGCGATGTGCATATTTACAATAATCATTTTGAACAAGTGAAACTTCAATTATCAAGGGAACCAAGGCCATATCCGAAAATTGTTTTGAATGACAAAATAAAGTCTCTATTTGAATTTGATTATGATGATATTCATTTAGAAGGTTACGATCCATTTCCTATGATTAAGGCACCAATTGCTGTTTAATATGATAACATTACCAAAAGATTGGAAAATCTATAAGCACGCTATTATTGATAGATGTAGAGATTTAATTGATTTAAAATTATGGAATGGTATAACCCATAATAAATTAGATGTATGGTTGCGTAATTTTAACACCGAGGAGGAAAAATATTTTTCTGCCTGCATATTAGATTCAATCGTATATAGATGTAATGCACAAACTTATTCACTAATTCATCAGTTATTATACAAAAATATAAATAATGTTTTTCGATTATCAGAGCAACTAGAACTCCAATGTTTTCCTGATAATATGATTAGTAATCAGATTGATCCTTTAGTAAGATTCGTCCCTGTTATAACGAAATATGATCCAGGTACTAAAAGTGCAAACGAAATTCTTAGGTTTATGAAAAGACATTTTTATATTTCTGAGGAATGGATCATCCCCCCATGGGAAATTTATAATCATTTATCTCAGGGAGTAAAAGCTTTTATATTTATTGATGATTTTTTAGGTACCGGATCTCAATTTGACGATATCTGTATTTATGAAAATCTTTTACCTATTATAAATAAAGATCTTGTTGTATACGCTCCTTTAGTTGCTCATGAAGTTGGTGTAAATTTCTTGAAAACAAACTATATCAATTTAAAAATAACATGTGCTGAATATATGTCTAAGGACCATAATTCTTTTTTTACAAATTATTTTGAGAACGAAATTGATAATGCAAAGAATTTTTATACTGAAATGTTATATAACCGAGGTATTGTATTAGGTGAAGGTAATAAATATGGTTTTGGGAATTTGGAATTAACTTTTGCTTTTGAACATGCAGCTCCAGATAACTCACTCCATGTTATACATATGAGAAACGAAAATTGGCATGAATTATTTAATCATTAATTAAAACAATGAATCTGATAGAAGATGTTATATCCCAAAACCGTGCTGAAGAGTTAGGTTTTGATCTATGGGAGGATTTTGTAATACCCCCCTTTTATGATAGCTTAGATTTAATTACTGCGCGAAAACCCAGAGTTATTGTTGGCGGTAGAGGCTGTGGTAAAACATGCCTTATTAGATATTTATGTCATCAGACACAATTTTCAAAAAGGAGAATAGAGCTGTCTAATTCAGATCTAAATCATATTGGAATATATTGGAAAATTGATACAAATTTTGCAAAACAGCTTTCTAAAAGAGGTGTTGATGATCTTTCTTGGAATAGCGCTTTTATTCATCTTTCAGTTCTTTTAATGTCTTTCGAGGTTTTAAAAAGTCTAGAAAGTATTTCTAATTCATCTTTGCAAAGTTTCACATCAGATGATTTAGTCAAATTTGATTTCAGTATTCTTAATAGCTTTGATGAGAAAGTCCCAAAAGATTTTTTTGAATTAAAAACATTCATTCGTCGAGAAATTAACCATTTTCAAGCATGGGCAGGAAATGTTCGTTCTCCAAGCATTCCTTACTTTTTGCCAAAAGAATTTATTATTGAATTAATTACTGAAATCAAAAATCAAAATTCTTTATTTAAAGATACATTGTACTATGTATATATTGATGAATTTGAGAATCTCTTGCTTGAACAACAATTACTCATAAATACTTGGATTAAGCATAGTGAAATGCCATTAATATTTAATTTGGCAATGAAAAGGAATTCGTTTAAGGATAAACAAACTATAGGAAATGAATCAATTGCTGAAATACATGACTACAGACCTCTTGATTTAGAGTCGTATTATAATTCTATCAGTTTTGAACTATTTGCAGCAGAAATATTGTTTTTACGTATTTCAAAGGGGGATAAAAATTTTAAAATACCAATAAATCCAGATGAATTAAAAAGCACATCAAAACAGATTTTGAATAATCGTAAATCTGAATCATATAAAAAAAATGTTTTAGGCTTTGCCCGCCAATTATTTCCATGTTCTAATATTGAAGAAATTTCAAAAGAGGTATTTTCTGATTCTATTCTACTTGGGCGGCTAAAAGTGTTATTGCAAAAAGTGTTTTCTTCAAAGGGTATTTCTAATAAAATTGATGAATTTTTAATTTACGATTACCCGCAAGCTGGTGTTATTATTCCTTCATTACTGAGCAGAAACGATATTTCTGCAGACATAGTTTTAAATGAAATAAATAAACTAAGAAAAGGCTTAGATAATAAATTCACCGGATCAACAGAATGGATTCATAATTATGTTTTCGGCTGTCTCTTACTTATTTATGAACCTTTACCAAGATATTGCCCATTATATGCAGGGTTTGATACTTTTTGTGCAATGTCAAGATCAAATCTGCGCCATTTCCTTGAATTATGTTATAAATCAATAAGGAATGAATATCGAGAAGGCAAATTAGAATCAATTCCAATAATTAGCATAAAATCACAGGCTGAAGCTGCAAAACAAGCAAGTACAGCTTTTCTGCGAGAAGTTAAAAGTTTTGGTAGTGAAGGTAACAAATTACATACATTTGTACTGAGACTAGGTTCCTATTTTAGTGCCACACACAGAAGACTAACTCAAAGCGAGCCTGAACAAACACATTTTTCCATTAAAGGTTCAATAGATGAGTCCGTATCTTTATTTATACTTGAAGCGATAAAATGGTCAGTTCTTTATGAAGAAAAAATTACAAAGCAAAAGGGTGGTGAAAATAAAATGGAGGTTGAAGGTTCTGAATATATTTTAAATCCTATTTATTCGCCATATTTTCACATAAGTTATAGGAAGAAGAGAAGTTCAACTTTTGATGCTTCACAAATAAATACGATTGTTTTGGGAAATTTCGACCAATTTGAAAAGTTTCTGAATGATTATTTGAAAAAGTGGAGGATTTCGCCTCCAGATTCTATTAAAAATTTATTTTCTGATATTACCGACTAATAGTATGAAAATTAGAATGCAATATTCTGAATGCTCAGATAATCTGACTTTTGAAAGCTGGGATATATCGTTTATTGGGGATCCAATTGATGATCGTGGTAAGAAGTCAATTGAGTTTGTTATAGCAAATTCAAAAGATGTACGAAAATTTGAATATAATTCTAATGATTTCACTATAATCCTTGCTGGTTCTGAATTTTATAAGGATGATTTGGATAATGAACTTCATAGTCTTAATGAATTAAATATACTAATAGACTCTACTACATTAAGTTTTTCGGAAATTTTAATAATAACTCAGTCGTTAAAAAATGTTGGGGTAAATCATATAAGTATTCTTTATATTGAACCATGTGATTACAAGAAAAAACACAGGAATATTCCTCTTTTAAATAAAAGAGATTTTGAACTTTCAGAAAGTATTAATGGTTATAGCGCAATTCCTGGTCATGCATTATTAATTTCGAATGAAATTACTCAGAAAATTGTTTTTTTGTGTGGTTACGAAGCAGAAAGAATTGATAGGGCATTTGAGGATTCTCAGCTTAATAGTTCAAATTGTTCATGTGTTTTTGGGGTACCTGCATTTTGTCCAGGTTGGGAAATGAACACGTTTGATAATAATATCCCAGTAATAAAAGAAAGGAAAATTAAAGGTGATGTTCATTTTTGTGGTGCTACAAATCCTTTAGCTATTTATCAGACTTTATGTAATATATATGAAAGCCTTGGTGATGATGATCAAATGCTCGTTGTACCTTTAGCCACTAAGCCTATGAGTATTGGAGCCTGTCTTTTTCTTGTTGAAAAGCCTAAGGACAGGGTTGCTGTATTATATGACCACCCAAAAGAAATAAAAGGAAGGGCATTGAAGATTTCAAATTGGCATTTATTTAATATTACAATAAATTAATCAATGGATTCATTAGGAAGATTCTATACAAAAGATATTGTTTCTGATTTATTGGTGCAGAATCTTATTTCTCAATTCCCTGCAAAAATACTTGATTTAGGGATTGGAAATGCTTCATTGACAATAGCTGCACACAAAAGATGGAATAAGGCAAAATACTTTGCTACTGAGATTGAAAATCATAAAGTAAAGGAAATTGAAAACAAACTTAATTTTATTAATATTTTTAAGTACGATTCGTTAAAACCAAATTTATCAAAAAAATTAAATATTAGATATGGTTCAATTGATTTAGCAATCTGTAACCCTCCATACACTAGTATCAAAGAAAAAGAACAATACTCCGAACTTCTTTATGATGCAGATTGTATAGAGTTTTTGAAATTAAAACGTTTAACCTCTGAAATCATTTTTTTTGCACATAACCTTACTCTATTGAAAAATAATGGTGAATTGGGGATTATTGTTTCCGATAGCCTTGTAACTGGAAAAGAATATTCTCTTTTTCGCGAAGTACTTTTGAAAAAATTTAATTTGAGAAGTATTATTCAGTTACCTGATAATATATTCTCAAAGACTGAAGCAAGAACTCATATCTTATTTCTGTCCAAATCAAAATCATCATCCAATAAATGTTCACTTTATAGTTCTGATAAAAATGGCATTCTTACAAATAAAATTGATATCCAAAAATCTAATTTAGTGGCCAGAATGGATTATCAATTTCATCTCTTTTTTAGAGATAAATTCGTATCAACAAAAACGCTGAAAGATATTGATGCTATTATCAAACGAGGAAGCTTTTCAAATAGTGAATTAAAGTGCACAAATCTTCCTTCTTTTCACTCAAACAATTTCAAAGATCATAATTCTGTTCTATCATTTCATAAAAAAGTTTATAATAAATACTCTGAATACTCTGCAAATCCTGGTGATATTTTATTATGTCGTGTCGGTAAAAGATGTGTCGGCAAACTAGCTTTTATTAAATCAGGTTCAGTTATAATTAGCGATTGTATATATAAAATTTCTGTTAGTAAAAAATATCAAAAAGTTGTTTGGAATTCTCTCACTTCCCAGCAGGGCAAAGCATGGCTTCATGCATATGCACATGGCGTTTGTTCTCAGGTAATCAGTAAATCAGATTTAATAAATTTCCCCATTTTTAAAATATAATATTTTTTTATAATCTTAAATAATAGCTCCGAAAATGTTAATGATATTATTAAAAAAAAATAAATAAATTTCTATGGCGCATAGAAAACAAAGGGTTTTTCAACATATAATGGAGGATGATTCTTACAAAATTATTAAAGATTTAATTCCTAAAGAATGGGTAATTCGGGAATTTAATCGTCCTGATTACGGAATAGATTTGGTAATTGAACTATTTGATAAAATTAACGACAAAGTTTCGGAAACATTAGGAGAATTTCTATTTATTCAAGTAAAATCTATTCAGGAATTAAATATTAAAAAAGAAAAAACATTTGCTGTTAATAATGTAGCAAAAGGTTATTGGGAGGAAGATAAATCAGAATTTATAGAAATAGAAGTAATTAAGTATTTGATAGATACCAATACTATATTTTCAATTCAATCATTAGGTTCTAGTGTTTCAGTTTTGCTTTTTTTAGTTGATATTAAAACAAAATCAGTATTTTTTATTTGTTTGAATGACTATATTGATAAAATTATTTTACCTAAAACACCTGATTATGCTAAAAGTGATACAATTACATTAAATGTTCCAATTATAAACAACTTAAAAAATACGGAAGTATGTAACGCAGCTTTATGTCTCTATGGCAAAAGAGCAAAGCTTTTAGCAGCATTTTCAAGATTCTCGTATCAAGGACATGAATTAGCATATTTGTTAAATTTTAGAAATTTATCAAAAGATTTCCCGTGTGATGAAAAGGGGTATATAATAGATATTTCATCAAATAAAATAGTGCTTCAAGTTAATTATTTTATTGAGCAAATCGAAAACCTTGATATTTGGGGTTACCAAGAATGGCAACCATTACCTTTAGCAAAACAACTGATACTTACTTTAAAGAATCATCTAATAAATAATGATATTGAATTCAATATATTAATTACTGAGATCATTTCTACTTGGCGAAATTTAACCCATTTAGGTTGTATGTATGAAGACTTAATTAGAGAATGGTTTCTTCCTAAATTTATTAGTGTTATGGTATCATATCCTAAATCTCAACAACCAAAAATTATTAAAAATATCAAATAAAGTTAGTAATCTGTTTTGCAAACATTATTTTATTTCATAAAGCCTACTCAAGTTTAATTTGTGTATTCGTCATCAGTCGTCTGTAAATAATCTTGATATCATATTAATGTTAAAATTGCATTGATCCACCTGGCGAAAACCTCCCATTCCCAACAGCCTTCCCATTCTCCACTTTAACAATCACATCCACATCATGTGCAAACTGATTCATTCCCTTAAAATTCCCGTTTTTGGTTGAGTGAAAGATAAACACAAATGAAGTTTTCGGATTATCATTTTTTAACTTCAAAAGATCATCCATTTGTAAGTCTGCTCTGGAAACACTGTCAATAAAGACAAAATCGTAATCGGAGAGATCTTCAGGGACTGTTTCTGAAACGTACAGGTTGGGATCAATGGCGTGCAAGCGTTCAACTTTTTCTTTCAATGTGTAACCAAACTTTTCTTCAATGGCGCAATAAAGAACCTTTCCATGATGCTGTGCCAGGTATTTTGCAAAATCAATGCACAAAGTAGATTTGCCTGATTTGGGCAAACCATAAACCATCGCAGAGAATCCCACACAAGGATCACCGATCAACTCACGGTACTTTCCCTGAAGACCTATTGTTTCAAATTCCATCCCGGCAAGCTCAGTGCTGGGAATAACATCAGCGGTTGCCAGTTCTTCTGAAGCTTCATCACCGGTTCCTGACATTCCATGTTCAATCTCGTAAATTTTATGCAGATGCTTTGCTACTTTTTTTTTACGTTGCTGCTTTGCTATGTAGGAGAATAAACCATTCAGTTCGCTTTTGCTTATCAGTGGAGAAGGAGTGCTGCCATCAATATATTTGTTCAGTGCGTTGTAAACAGCATTCAGCTTTTCAGCATAAGGATCATTCTTTACGATCTTAGCTTTATCAACGGCATTTTTGATTTTTGTAAATAATGCTTTTGCTTTGTCTTTAATGTTTTTCTTTCCATGCAAAGAAATATATTGTTTCAGATAATTCACGGACAGCAAGGTTTTCTGGCTGTGTGCAATTTCTTCAAAACGTTCTAATGTTTTTTTATCAATGCTGATTTCAATAGAATCGCCCATCTTTTCATAGCATTTTATAAGGTTGCTTTGAATCTTTTCAATCTCCGCAGCATAAGGAGAAGTCTTGCGGATGCGCTTTTCAAGTATAGCTTTTTGTAAGCCATTCAGGAAACGGAGGATCTCATCCTGGGTTTTTACTTTACCATGCAAGCCAGCGTAACGCTTGATAAATCCAACTTCCGGTAAAATCTTTTCAACGCCTTCAGCTTCTCTGCCCGAATCAGCTTTGGCTGAGGCGGGCTTTTCTTCAGTCGTTTCTTTTTTCTCCGGCTTTTTAGCAACAGTTTTTTTCTCCTTTGTTGCAGCAGCTTTTTTAACCTGCTTAGTTTTTTCTGTTTCTTTTTTCTCAGGATTCTTATCCATCCATTCATTCAGCTTTACCAGGTAAGCATCAACAACACGCTTTATGTTTTCATTGCTGTTATATGCCGACCAGTTATTAGCTGATGCACCTTTTGCAAGTTTATCTCCATTCTTTAAAGCTACAGGGAGCTTGTCGAAATCAATATTCCGGGATGCGGTTAAATAATTTTCAATGTTTATCATTTCGTAAAAATTTAAAAGTTTATACTGCTAATAATTCAAGTTCTATTTCAAGTGCCAGGGCTTCCAGCTCCAGTTCATTCATGGATGGAGCAAGAGCAGGTATTTCAATTACTGGAAATGCTTTAGGTTCTTCCACCGGTGCATCTTCAGCTTTGTATGCAAGCAGGTAGTTTAGTGTTGCAAACTCCTGCGCCCTGTCAGATGCAGTGCGCCCTTCAACCTGTAAAGCCGATTTCTTTTGTTCAATTTCGGAGCGAAGACTTTTCCAGCGTTCAGAGTTAACATCGTTCTTATACAGCTCTGATTTCTTTTGTACCGCCTGCTTATCGAGTTGGTATGATTCCAGAACTTTTGTAAGATCGCTCTCAATGGAATAGCCTTTTGGCTTCAGTATGGTGCGTTCAGTTTTACGAACCTTAGAAACATACTCCTTGAAATAATTCAGATACCAGCGTTTGTCAAAATAAATATTGAGAGCGTTATAAGAGTTTTCAATCTTACGGCCCAGCGCAAGTATTTCCTTATCTTCATAAACTGAGGATTGAAGGAAAGCATCAATTTCTTCTTTCAGTTCTTTTGCTTTTTTAAATGCTTTTGCTTTCAGGCTTTGTTCATCCGGCTCCGCTGCTTGTGCTTTCTCAAAATGTTCAGAGTTGATAAGACTGTTATAAAAACCACGTATTGCATCAATGGATTCTTTCTGGTAACGATTGTATTCTTCAATGTCGTCTTTTATTTCTCCAATCATTTCTATAGAACGATTCACTTTTGCAAATTCACGGTTCAGTTGTTCTTTCTCCTGGTCAAAGAACATACGTACCAACCGGTCAACATCGGTAATCAGAGCTAATTTTATTTCTTCGGGATCGAGACTT
>Ga0224525_1000073_pt1 | contig 53350 bp, 35 predicted proteins | sample CFST100metaG_FD_179874 | JGI IMG/M metagenome (GOLD analysis project Ga0224525, IMG submission 179874) | Peat soil microbial communities from Stordalen Mire, Sweden - C.F.S.T100 | ecosystem: Environmental > Terrestrial > Soil > Wetlands > Peat | place: Sweden: Norrbotten County, Stordalen Mire...
GTTTTATACCAAGCGTATGGAGCATGCGGTAGCCGATGATGCCCAGAATAAGCTCCTGCTGAAGGCGCATTTCCGTGCCGCCGCCATACAGTTCACTGGTTACGCCACGATACGCCGGAGGATTCGCCGGGTCGTTGCTGTCGAGCAGCAGAAGTCTTACCCTTCCCACCCTGGCCTCCCAAGTGCGCAGCCACACCGCGCACCCCGGCAACTGAACGCGGATACGGAGCCACTCGCCTGTACTATCCCGAAGCGGAAGAATCGGCAGTTGCGAAGGATCGTTATACGGGTAGACAGCCCGCTGTGAACCATCCGCCTCGATGACTTGGCGGAAATACCCTTGCTGATAAAGAAGCCCAACTCCAACGACAGGAACGCCAAGGTCGCTGGCCGATTTCAATTGGTCTCCTGCGACATTGCCAAGCCCGCCCGAATAGATGGGCAAGGCCTCGCTCAGCCCAAATTCCATGCTGAAGTACGCTACAGTTTTCAGCTTGGACTCAGGGTGAACCCCTTGAAACCACGCTGCCGAGTCACTGCCCGCCACGGCATCGCTTTCTCTTAGTTGATGGGCCCGAAGGCGATTCACTTCAGCCCGGAAATCCTCCTCGCCAAGAAGCTGTTTAAGCCTGTCAGGCGACGCAGTTTGAAAAACCACCCACGGGTTATGCGTGATCTCCCACAGTTCCGAGTCGATTTTTCCCCAAAGCTTATCGGAAGCGTGGCTCCAGGACCACCGCATATCGAGCGCCAACTCAGCGAGATCTTCCACGCCGGAAATACTTTCGATTGCCGTTCTGAGTTTTGTCGGCTGTGCCATGTGTCTTCCTTCCTTTCCATCTTGTTGACGACGCGCTGAACTTAAGCGAATTGCCATTGCGCGTGTCAGCCGTCTGTTTGACGCTTCTCAGCGCTGTTCCGATGACATTGTCCGCGATTTCCGGGAAACGATCCGATACGTTCCGTAATCGATCGTCATGACTGCCGTACCACCAATACGGACCTTCGTTTCGCTGCGATTGAGTTGCGGTAGCCAGAAACCATCTACATCTATGTTCATGTGATGGATAACTGTTCTTGATATCCAAAACGACGGATTCTTGCCCGGTTGCACTTCCATTCTGGCTACCGCAAAATCAATTCCATCCACCCAAATCCTTCCCCGGTATAAGAACTTGTTTGGTGTAATAGGTTCGACATCAAGGATGTAGGCAGGCCGTCCATTCAGATTCTCTTGACCCTTCAAGTAAAACTTGTAGTTAGCTCCCGTCAATGCCGTTGCGCCTTTGTGCAGCGATGCTTCCTTCTCGCTTTCTACTGCGCGCTGAAGGACTTTTTCGCAAAGCGCATGGGAACCGCTCTGCGAGACAATTCGGAAACTCTTTCCCGAGGAAGCATCATAGCTGACTTCCACGTCCATCCTTGCCGTCAATGTTTTCGAGAAGCCACGATACGTGATCACATAATGCCGCAAGGCCTGATAGCTCCTCAGCATCTCAGTCTGAGATTGATCGTGCCTCTGCATACGATCCACAATCTGCACCAGGCTCAGTGGCGCTGACGAGGGAATGTTCGGAGTTTGCGCCAAACCAGCACAGGTGAAAGCAGCAAAAACGGCAAGCGAGTATCCGATCCGGTGTATACGCATGAGCGTTTTCATAAGCTTGTCCGTTTCTGCTCGGGCGCTCCGCTCAGCGCCACTTCCATGTGTCTCGCATATTCCGCACCCAATCGGCTCACAGGAACTTTCCGTAACTGATCGCGGTAGTGCCTGAGAAAGTAATCCATTGTCTCGATGCGGATGCGAATGGAGGCCAGTGGGCGGTTCTCATCCAAGTCGCGGAAGGAGAAGTGCGGCTTACCGGATTGCTCGATGATTTGTTCGATGACCTGGCTAATGAAAGCGTCATGGCCACACTTGAAGTTGGACAGCTCGACGGAAATGAGATTCGGATGGCGCGCCACAAACTTCGCCGCCCATATCTTGTGATTGGAACTCGTCGAGAAGGTGTTTTTCCATACGTCGGAAATATCCAGTGGGGAGCGGATCAGGCCGGCGTCGACCTCGGCCCCGAACAAGCGATCCAGCAGATCGGGATCGAGCGGCAACAGACTTTGCGAGAAGATGGGATAACCAAGCCGCTGCAACTCTTTAAGAATTCCCTGATTCAGACCGGGATCGTGGTGGTATGGGCGGCCCAGCATGACGAGGCCGACGTCGCCGCGGCCTTCCAATTCGTCCAGCGTCACGCGCGCCTGCCGGCGGAAACCGGTTTCAAAGTTTTCCCAGCAGCTATATGCAATGTCTACCGCGCGCGAGTTCTCTTGCCAGTCGAGATCGAGCAGATCTTTCCAGCAGGAGAACATTTGGTACTTGAACAGATCGCGATCCACCATGTCGAGAACTGGATTGACGTATGTGACGCCCGCTTCCCGGAACCAATCGACCGTGCGCGAAAATGCTGCCTTGACCGCCTCCGGCGTCGCCGACCCGGAAGGGCAGGCACACGATCCAACGCAGTGTTCCAGAGGCGATGTCAGCACATCGAACATGGGAAAGAAGATCGCATCAAGCGGTTCCTTCTTCGCTCCCTGGAGCAGTTCGTAGACGTGCGCGACTGACACCTTGGATGGAAAGCATGGATCGACGGCGGAAAATCCAGATGCCTCCTGGTAACGCTCGGGACTTGAAAAGTGCGAGTAATGCAGGTTCTCCGCAGGAACGCCAAGGCTTTCAAAATAGGCGGAGAACAGCGGCGCATAGGTAAACAGATTCAGCGCTTTTGGAATCCCGATCCGTGTGTGGGCGCGGCGCTGCTGCTTCGCCTGAACACGATGCGCAAAGGGCAGTATCGAATTGTGAGACGAGCGTTTGATGGCAGACGCAGGATGCGTGGGAAGCCAGACCTGCTCCGCGGCTAACTGGACGTAATTCGGGCAGCGTTGTTGCAGCCCATGCCAGGATGCGTTGATTTCTTTGACCACGCTAACATCCTCGGCTTCTCCGCGTTCGCAGTTGGCAATGATGACTTGCTTCCGCGCCAGCGTGTCCTTGGTGTCGACGAAAGTACGCAGGCAGCGGTTGGAGCAGAAATGGCAGCGCGTGCTTTCGTCCCTGCGGATTGTGTAGTGCAACGTATCCAGGAAGTCGAAGCCGGGAAAGACGGTGGGGTGGCCTGCCTGGCAATGCTCCATTGCTTCCAGGGCGGCGCCGATGGCTCCCGCCTCGCAGCAATTCGGATGAACAACCACTTCAGGCTGTCCGCTTCCGTGATAATGCGTCCGGATGAAATCGACTTCCGCCTTGACCACGGCGAGGTTTCTCTGTGTGCCGCCCTGAAGCACAAAGCGCCTGCCGAGCGTTGCGACATTGGAAACTTCCGCAACATAGAGAAAGACATTTTTGGGCAATACGTTGGCCAGTCCGGCAAGAATCTCTTCCGGTGTCCATCCCTGGCGCTGAAAGTTCACAATGTCGGACTGAAGGAAAACGGCGCAGCCATAGCTAAACTGGGGCATGCGCCGCGCCGTAAATGCGACCTTGGCAAAATTCTCTACGGGGATGCCAATCCCTTCCGCGGCAGCCTGCAAAAAATATCCGTTGCCGGCAGAGCACTGCGTATTCAGTTTGAAATCCTTCACCGCCCCATCCTGGAGGACGATGATCTTGATGTCCTGGCCGCCAACGTCGATGATGGCGTCAACGTCCGGGAACAGGCGCAGCGAGGACTTGGCGTGGGCCACGGTTTCAACCAGCGCAATATCCGCCGAAAGAACTTTTTTCAGCAGGTTCTTGGAGTAACCGGTCGTGCCCATCCCCAGGACTTTTGCGCGTGTGCCGGATTGCTCGAGCTGGCCGCGCAGATTGCGAAGAACCGATACCATATCGGCAATCGGATCGGCCTGAGATAGCATGTATGCGCTGGCAATAACTTCACCGCGCGGGGAAAGCGCCACGGCCTTGGTGGAAGTCGATCCTCCATCCAGCCCGATAAAAACCTCGACTTCGGTTCCATGAAGAACCGGCGCTGTGGAAGCAGGCCGGGAATAGTCCCTGTAAAAACCCTCTAACTCCATTTGGTCGGCGCACAATCCGCGCGTGCCCGATGCTTGCCCGCGAGAGGCTTCCGCCTCGCGGATATAAGATTCAAGAGCCTGCGTTCCCTGGTACTGCACGGCGCCTTCGGATTCAGCGGCTCCAAACTCAATGGCGCCGAGGGCTGCGAAATACTCAGCCATTGGCGGTACAACCACGAGTTCTTCCGGTGTCGCTCCAGCGGGTACTTGAATGTTCTTCCGCTTCCAGAGATCAAGCAGTCCCCTTCGCCAGGCAGACTGCAAGCCTGGAAAATACGCATTGGGACCACCGAGCAGAAATACCTTGGGCAGCAGTGTATGGCCGCGCATGAGAACACTCAGGTTTTGCAGAACGATGGCCTGAAACAGCGAAGCCATCAGTTGGGCAACCGGAACGCCCTGTTTTTGCAGCCCCGTTATGTCGGTTTCCGCGAACACGCCGCATTTGCCGGCAACAGGATAGATATCCAACCCCTCATATCGTTCTTTAAGAAGATCCTCGGCCGGAATGTGCAGCTTGGCGGCGATCTTCTCGATAACGACGCCAGTTCCGCCGGCGCACTTGTCATTCATCGACGCGATCTTCTTGCGGCGGCCTTGAACACTGCCCTCTTGAAAAACAATGATCTTGGCGTCCTGGCCGCCCAACTCAATCACGGAGCGGACCTCCGGGTATGAGGTTTCCACGGCCAAACTGACCGCTGCCACTTCCTGCACGAAGCGAGCGCCAAGCAATTGCGCAAGCTGCTGCCCTCCGCTCCCGGTCATGAAAAGGCGCATGCTTCCATCCGAAATGCCCAGCTCGCGCTTCGCTTGCTGCAATGCGGCCAATACGGTTTCCGCCTGACGGCTCTCATGGCGGCGATAGTTCTGAAGAAGGATTGCGCCTGTGTCGGCGGCGCGCACAATTGTTTTTACGGTTGTCGAGCCGACGTCGAGACCCACCAGGAACTCCTGCATAAGATCGTTCTCCTTTGAGCCGTTTGCTTGCGTCCACATTTTCATTATTTTCATTTCAGCAGCAATCGGTATTTCTCGAATTCCTTGGGTGAATCTATGGCGGCATTGGAAAAGATGCCAAAGCACATAGGACTACAAGATACAGGAAGACGATACATAGAGAAATCACCAGCGTTGGCCAGCACTCCGTGAACAACTGCAACACGGCGCGCGATGGACCTATCACGCAATGCAATGCTGGACCTTGCTGCATCCTGTCTGACTTATCTCCCCCATCCTTCTTCATAATTCAGATATCTCCACGGCATGTGTTTACTCCATGTTGCCGCGCACGCCCTGAAAGCCATGCAGCGACTGCTTGAACAGCCAGCGGATAACGCGCGTGTCGTTATAGCAAAAAGCAAGAATGTGATTGAGCGTCGAAAAACAGTTCGATTCGCAGGTGCGCTTCATCGTCACCAGTTGATCCGGCTCCATTCGCGGCGCTTCAATCGTTCCCCAGTCGTGATTCGTGGAATACATGGGAAAGCAAGGGGCTAGGGTGCCATCGGTGCGAATGATGATGCTGTTCTGCCCAGCGCGGCATGTCGTTGAATGCAGCCAGTCGATGGACCGCTTGGCAATGTCTTCCGTCATTCCGCTGACGCGGTTGTCATAGGCCCAACAGTAATTGCAGTCCAGGTTGCACTTCCACTCGTTGAACAGGTAGGCGATGATCGGATGAAACTCGCCACGCTGAAGACGCGAGCGGAAGTATGGAAACATCCAGCCCCGCATCGAGCGGTAAATCTGCGGCGCGGTCCAATGTCGCTTGCCGTTCTTCGGAAAATAGGTGTCGTCCGGAGCCGCGTAGAGCTTCGGTTTCTGCGGAAACACCGGCTCCGGCAGAACCTGTGGCACGCCTCCAGGTGGCGGCGGGACCTGCGAACGCTGTCCATTCATCAACTCGTCATTCAGGGTGCTGCTGATGCGATAGTAAGAATCATGCTCAGTTGTGGATCTTGTATATTCGCTCATGACTTAGTCTCCTGTGTCGAAGGAATCTGATTGAGCACCGGAGCGTACTCTTCGTGTTCTCGCTGCGAATGCGATCCGGCGCCTTCCGCGAAGCGGGCGGACATCAACCGGTCCGCGTACAACAAAAAATTTGCGGCGGTGGAAACGACACCAGGATGGCGCGGAATCGAACAGAGGGGAGAACGCAGCTCCTTGTTATCCGCAACAAAGGCGCGAATTTCTTCGAGCGAATGATGCGCGGTCTTGAGCGCACGCTCGAATTCCATTGATGCCTTTGCCCGTGCCTCGGACAACGCCATCTGGACGCGGCTATAGGCGTGGATCGCTCCGTCCGCGGAGGTCTCGATCGGCAGAAAGCTGACAGCGGGAAATTTCTCCACCAGCGATGCCTGCACGGCATCCGACTGTACGGAGGGAAGGCAGCCGAAAGGCTTGAGCGCCAGCACAAGGTGACACGCCTTGTGCTGCGTGTAGTAGAGTGTTTTGCCCACCTCCAGGTGTCCTTCGCCGCCGCGCAGAAACGTATTGTAGTGCGGGGCGGCCAGCGACGAGAGAGTCTTCTGCGACGCCATGACCTGATCGGGAAGCGACAGCAGTTTTGCCAGCCGTCTGAAGTGATGTAGATAAAACTTCGCTCCGAGCGTAAAGCCCATCCGCTTGCCCCACGCGGCTGCCCGCACGGCAATCGCCTTGCGCGGGGAAGTCCATGGAGCGGTATAGCGCGCCATTTTCTGACGATATGCAACACGCGCTTTTCTCTGGTGCAGCAGGTAGAGCAGCCATGAGCTGATCGACTCGGTCGAGACTTCCGCACCCTCTTTCTCCAGAAACTCCAACATGCGGAAATTGCCGTCGCTCTCGGTCATCTGCGCCCAGAATTCTCCGACCACCTTGACGACAGGGCGCACACGCAGCCAATCCACTTCAACTTTTTTCAATTCATCTGCGGCAGCAGGAAGAACCGTCGTCAGCGCATCGCCATACAAATGGGACCAAGACTTCCCCAGAGAATTGGGATAGCGATACCAACGGGAGTTTCTGTTTGGAAGAAGAAATTCCGGCACAACATTTTGCAGTTCAAAACCGCGATTGCCTCGGAAATGTTCGGCGATGCCGTCTACCGCCCTGGCAACCGCTCTGTCCGTCGCCCCCGCTTGCATTTCGAATGGTTTCAAATGATGCTGCACGCTATTCAACAGGTCGCCCAGAATAAATGCGTGGAGTGTATTCCAGCCAAAATCCGCTGAGAATTGCAAACCGCTATGTCCTGTGGAAGCGTAAATGCCATGGTCCTGCGAGAAGGAAAGAACTCGAAAACCCTTATAGCCAGCCGCATTCAGCGCTATGCGGAACTCCGACTCATACATGCCGAACCGGCAAGGGCCGGCACAGGCCGCTGTGAAATAAATGAAGCGGCGAACAATCTCATCTTTCGTTAGCCCGGCGCTTTCCTTCTCCTGCAGGAAGCGAATTAAATTACCGACGGTGAAGTATACGGGATTGCACAGGCCACTTGCGCAGAACTCCTTGCCCAACTCGTGCGCCGCGCGATCAGTCTCCGGAAGATGCTGGCTGCGATATCCGGCGCCCGCCAGAAGTCCTTCGATCAAGCGCTCGTGCTTCCAGGTCAGCCCGCCAAAGAGAATCGTCACGGTGCTTCGCTCTTCCACCGTGAAAGCAAATTCACGGGGGCGCAGCGGCGGAAACATCAGTCCGCTCGATGGCAACACGCACTTTGCAAGTTCAGACTCACCACCGGCCGCAGGCCTGCTGGGGTTGCTCATATTTGAGCGCCTCCACTAGATCGAGTTTTGCGAGCGGCGCAGCAGGTGCTAAAAATCATATTCATTCGGGCTGAACCAGAGCCGCCATGTTCTATTGAGTTCTGCGCAGCAGAGCAGCGCGCTGATGTTATCACTGACTTCAACGCATCGGTTTCGGAATACATCGGCTCTGGCGCTGCAATAGCCGCGAATGAGTTAATGACTGAGCGCATTTAGTTTCCCTGCTTTCATAGCTTCTCTTGATGCAATCTGACAGGCAGGAGGTTGAGCGCGCGCGTTTTTACCATTTTGTTACGCCACGCGCGCTGCTCGAGGAACGACTTGACCTCGTTGTAGAGTCGCGGCGGATCGCGATTCACAATTGCTTTCCGCGCTCTCCGCGCAGGCTTGCACAAGCTTCGATCCTGAGGCATCCTGCCTTGCCAGCACGCTCGTGATGCCTGACCAACTTGGACTCCTGTCTCGTTTTGCGTCTATGGCGAGCCTCTCGATGGCAGTTGGCAATACTTCCCGGAACTGGCCCGAGCGCGCCCACTCGCCTTATAACGGATCGACCCATTCCTCGGAGCTTCCCGAAATTACGGGGAGCTCCGCTCTGGGCCACTTTCGCCGTATAGATCCGCCGGCGTCCTAGACTGAATTATGAGTTCGTCTGTTATTGATCCTGCCCTTGTGAATTGCAACACGATTTGGGCGCCCCACCCTCGCGACGCCATTGTTTTTTTGCCGCCAGGGTGGGAGTGTATGATGCCATTTTTTTGGGCTGGATCAATAACATCCGCTCAAAGCATGTCATTGCCATCCGCCTCCCAAGGCGTTGTAGATTTGGACCAGCGAGAGCACTTCACTGTAACGCGCCTGCGACAGGCTCAACTCGGCGCTGAAGTAATTCGTCTCATTGGTCAGCACCTCCAGATAAGCAGTCGCGCCCGCATCGTAGCGTACATGCGAGAGCCGCGCCGCATCCTTCGCCGCCGCCGTCAGAAGCTCTTGCTGTTCGCGCGCTTCCCGCGATTTCTGATAGGCGACAAGATCATCGGAAACTTCGCGGAACGCGCCCTGTACTGTCTGCTGGTAGGCAAGCAAAGTCTGACGCTGCTGCGATTCAGTAATCAGCACATTGTTGTGAATCCGGCCACCCTCGAAGATGGGTACGGATGCGGTCGGACCGGCACTCCAAATGCCGGCTGGACCGCCGAACAGTCCGGTGAGCGCGGTGCTTTGAGTACCGGCTGTGCCGGTCAACGAGATGGACGGAAAGTATGCAGCCTTCGCCGCGCCAATCCGCGCGTTGGCCGCAATCAGCGTCTCTTCCGCCTGACGAATGTCCGGACGCCGCTCGATCAGCTCGGATGGAAGTCCGGCCGGAATCGAAGGAAGAAGGGGCTGCTCGGTCAGCTTCTTTCCGCGAGCAATGGGACCTGGATTCTGCCCCAGAAGAATGGAAATGTAGTTTTCCTCCTGCTCAATCTGCTTTTCGAGCGTGGGAATCTGTGCAGAGGCGGTATAGACGAGCTGCTCGGATTGCCGCACATCCATCAGCGGAGCGGCCCCACCGTCGGCGAGCGTCTTGGTCAGGTGCAGGGATTCCTGCCGGGATTTCAGCGTTTGCTGCGTGATTTCCAGCTCAAGATCCAAAGTGCGCAGTTGGAAGTAGGCGCTGGCAACATTGGAAACCAGCGTGCTGATGACAGCTTTTTGTCCCCATTCGGTTGCTGCCAGATCCGCTCGCGCGGCCTCCGTCGCGCTCCGGTATTTGCCCCAGAAGTCCAGTTCCCATGAAGCGTTCAAGGCCAGTCGCCCTGACTCGGCGCGATAGACCGGAGACATCGAGGTCTTTTCGGTACGCACTGAAGTGAGCGCGCCGGAGGCATCCAACGAAGGCAGTTGGTCGGCATGGGTGATGCCAAGTTGAGCCCTGGCCGCAATCACGCGTTCAGCCGCGATGCGCGCATCGTAGTTGTTTTTCAGCGCTGTTCGAATCAGCGACTGCAACTGCTCGTCCTGGAAAACCGTCCACCACTTTTCGTCGCCCAAACTCTTCTGAGCATTGCTGGGCTGAACGCTGCCGGGCTGAGCATTGCCAGACGGAACATTGTTGGAGGCGTCGAGCGCCGGCGCCTGTCCCCGGAAACCTCCGGGGGCATTGACGGCAGGACGCGTGTACTTCGGTCCCAGCCGGCATCCGGCCAGGACAAGCAGCAGTGAAAGACTGAGTGGAATATATGTCGTCCGCATTATTTGTCCTTCTCCATTTCTTCCTCAGTGAGTACCGCTGGGTGCTTCTTGACAAAGCGCAGCGAGAGTTTCTCGAAGATGGTGAAGGTCACAGGGATCAGGAAGATGGCGATAAGAGTTGCAGCCAGCATTCCTCCGATGACCGTGGTGCCTAACATGCGGCGGCCTTGAGCGCCCGCGCCTTTGGCAATCCAGAGTGGCACGCAGGCCAGAATGAAGGCAAAGGAAGTCATGATGATGGGGCGCAAGCGTAGCCGCGCGCCAGCCAGCGCAGCGTCCACGACACTCTTTCCATGGTCAAGTTCCAGCTTGGCGTACTCGACAATCAGAATGGCGTTCTTGGCTGCCAGTCCAATCAGCATGACCATGCCGATCTGGGCATAGACATTGTTTTCCAGGCTACGACAGGTAAGAGCAAGATAGCCGCCAAACATCGCGACCGGCGTACTTAGTAGCACACTGAAAGGCAAACTCCAGCTTTCATAGAGCGCGGTCAGGATAAGAAAGACGAACAACAACGAGATGCCGAAGATCTGGGTGGCAGAGACGCCCTTCGCAGCTTTTTGCTCCTGATAGCTCAGGCCCATGTAGTCGTACCCCATCTCCGAAGGCTGGGTCTGGGCATACACATCTTCCAAAGCCTTCATGGCCTGGCCCGAGCTGTAGCCAGGAGCTGCCGTGGCCGTAATCTGCGCTGCCGGGTATTCGTTGAAGTGCATGGTAAACTCCGGACCCGTGATCGGCTTTACGCTTGACACGGCATCTAGCGGCACCATATTCCCACTCTGATTGGTCACGTAAAACTGCTTGATATTGTTGGGGTCTGTACGTGATTTGCCTTCCGCCTCGACATAGACCTGCCACTGGCGGCCAAAGCGGTTGAAGTAGTTCACCATGTAACCGCCCATGAAGGCCTGCATGGTCGTATACACGTCATTGATGCTGACATGCTGTCGCAGGACCTTATCCTTGTCGACATCCGCGTAGAGCTGTGGCACATGCGGAATCATCGTTGTAAATGCAGAAGCGATTTCCGGGCGCCTGCGTACAGCAGCGAGGAATGCATCCGTGTTGTCGGAAAGGTAGTCGCCTCCCTGCCCGGAGCGGTCTTCCAGAATAAAGGTCACACCACCAGAAGAACCGATTCCCGGGATAGCAGGCGGAGCAATGGCCATAGCCGTGCCGTCCGGAATTACGGAGAGACGCTGATTCAAAGTACGTTGAATAGCCGCCGCAGACAAATTCGTGGCGTGTCGGTTGTCCCACTTATCCAGACCGACGAAGAAGAAGGATGTATAGGTGTTCTGGGTGCCGCTGATCAGGTCCAGGCCATTGATTGTAGCAACACTTGCCACGCCTGGCACGTGACGAATGATCGCTTCGGCCTTAACGGAAGCTTCAATGGTACGTTGCAAAGAGGCAGCTTGCGGCAGTTGTAAACGAACATAGAGAGTGCCCTGATCTTCCTCCGGTACAAAAGAGGATGGCAGCTTTCCGCCAAGGAGAACCGCCATCCCTGCCATCAAGGCAAGAAAGATCATGCTGAATGCGCTCTTGCGTATCATCAGGCCCGAGTATTTGACGTAGCCATTCTGCGCACTGGAAAAAGTTCTGTTGAACCATCCGAAGAAGGGCGCGAAAGGACCATGTACCTTTCCGGGCTTCAACAGAAGAACGCACAGCGCTGGACTCAGCGTAAGCGCGTTGAACGCGGAGAAGATTACAGAGACGGCGATGGTGACCGCGAACTGCTGATACAACCTGCCCGTGATGCCGGGGACAAAGGCTGTCGGAATGAATACGGCGGCCAGAATCAAGGCAATAGCGATAACCGGGCCGGAAACTTCCTCCATGGCTTTCACCGTGGCATCGTGTGGCGACAAGCCCTCTTCCATGTGGTGCTCGACTGCCTCGACCACGACGATGGCGTCGTCGACCACCAGGCCGATGGCGAGAATCAAGCCAAACAGGGACAAAGTGTTAATGGAAAAACCCAGCATCGGGAAGACGATGAATGTACCGATCAATGAAACCGGCACAGCCGCCAGCGGAATCAAGGCAGGCCGCCATCCCTGCAAGAAGATGTACACCACTATGACGACGAGAAGCAGTGACTCGAAGAAAGTAACGATGATCTCGTGAATGCTGGCTGTAACCGCCAGGGTGGAGTCATAGGGAACGACGAATTGCACATCCTTCGGGAAGCGCTGGGAGAGCTCGGCCATTTTGGCGCGCACTCTGGTAGCAGTTTCCACGGCGTTCGACCCTGGCAACTGGTAGATATTGATAGCTCCAGAGGGAGCACCGTTATATTTGGCGTCAATGTTGTATGTCTGTGCGCCTAACTCGACATGCGCAACGTCCTTGAGGTGAAGGATGGAGCCGTCTGGATTGGCGCGAATCACGATATTGCCGAAGTCTTCCGGCGTTGTGAGCCGCCCCTGCGAACGAACCGTGTAAGTAAACTCCTGGCCTTTCGGTACGGGATCTCCGCCGATCTGTCCAGATGGATTGACCTTATTCTGGGCCTGGATTGCCGCAACGATTTCGGGAACCGTCACCGAAAGATTGGCCAGCTTCTGCGGCTCGACCCAGACGCGCATGGAGTAGTCGCCGCCCAGGACCTCGACGCGGCCCACGCCGGGGACACGCGCCAGTTCATCTTTCAGATTGATGATGCCATAGTTGACAAGGAAGTTCCGGTCATAGGTGTCCTGCGGCGAGATAAGGTTGACTAACATCAGGGGCGTAGACATGGACTTCATGACCTGTACGCCCTGCATGGAAACCTCAGACGGCATTTGAGAGGCGGCCTGGTTGACGCGAAGCTGTGTAAGGATCTGATCGATGTTGGGATCCGTCTTCACATCGAAATTCGTATGCAGCTCTGACCAGCCATTGCTCGCGTTGGTGGAATACATGTAATTCATGTTGTCCACACCGCTCATCTGGCTTTCGATCGGGGTCGCGACAGATTGCTCCACTGTCTTGGCGTCAGCTCCCGGGTATATGCCGAGCGTCAAAATTTCAGGGGGCACAATCTCGGGATACTGCGCCACCGACAGGCTGAGCATCGAAACGGTGCCCACGATGACCATCAGAATAGAAATTACGATGGCGATGATGGGGTGCTTGATAAAGAATTTTGAGATCATCTGTTACTTTCCACCTTCCGCAATGGAGGGATTGACGACCATTCCATCCCGCACCTTGGCATTGCCCTCTGAAATCACCGTTTCCCCGGCGTTCACGCCAGACTCGATGATCTGCATGGAACCGACGCGCTCACCCAGCTTCACATTGCGCACGAAAACCTTGTTGCCCGCGCCGACCACGGCGACCTGATAGGTTCCCTGCAACTCCGTTATGCAGCGCTGCGGAACCAGGATGGCGGAACGGTTGACGGCCGTGGCCGCGTGAATCCGCCCGAACTGGCCGGGACGAAGGATGTTGCCGGGATTAGCAAACGCGGCCACCAGCTTGATGGTGCCGGTCTGCGGATCAATCTGGCGGTCGGTGAAGATGACCTTACCCTGGTGCGGATATTTTGTACCGTCGGCCAGATCCAGTTGCAGATCCAGATCTTTGCTGCGCTTCTGCCCACTGTCTTTCGTGGCCACTTGCGGTCCGCCAGCAAAGCGCATGTACTCCTGCTCGCTGATGGCGAAATAGACCTTGATGGGGTCCACCTTGGAAACGGAGGTCAGCGCCGTACCGGGCGCGACCAGGTTGCCCACCTGCGTGGTGGCCATGCCAGCAATACCATCGGTGAGGGACCGGACATGAGTGAAATTTAGATTGATCTGCGCCTGCCGGATGGCTACTTTCTCGGCTTGCACTGCGGCCTCGTCTTGCCGCTGTTCGGCGACTTCCGAATCAAGTTGGCTTTGCGCGATGGCGTGTTGCAGGGCCAGCGGAGTATCGCGCTTCACATTGATGACGGCAAGCGCTAGCTTGGCCTGAGCCTGCGCCAATTGCGCTTTGGCCATATCCAGAGTGGCCTGGAAGGTCTGCGGGTCGATCTGGAAAAGGACCTGTCCCTTACGGACATAAGAACCTTCATGGTAAAGCTGCTGAACAAGATAGCCAGTCACCTGCGGCTGAATCTGCGCATTTACGTAGCCATCCAGCGTGGCTATCCAGTCGCCATTGACGAGCACGTCCTGTTGCTGCGCCTTCACGACCTGCACGGCTGTGGGCGGCGGCGGCGGCGTCTTCGCCTTCCCGTGGCAACCGGAAGCCATCCCAACGAAAAGGCCAGCGACCACGAAGCAGAACATTGCCGGGGTCCCAAGCGATAACCGCTGTCCGCGGCCCGTCCTCATAGCGTAAACATTCCGGAGAAAAGCGAAAATCCGATTTCCCGTGGCTGTAAAGTGATTGCTCAAATTCATCTAGAAAACCTTCCTGCTCTTTTTGCGTTTCGTTCGATTGGGGATGAAGCTGCCATTCCGTGCTTCTGCCTGAAGACGATTGACACCCTTGCAAGTTTTTGCTTATTTTTGCCGCCGGGTTCTCTTATCGAGGGAACGGCGTGGTTAGGATGAAGGAATAGGCTTGATCGGCGGCGATTTTTCGACCTTCTGCCCCATATTATTGGATGCGCCCGCCTTGGTTTCGGTTGCGCGGCGCAAGTGCAGACGCCGACAGAGATCCTTGCCATAAACGTTTTCAGCGGTAAAAACGGCTCCCAGGCTATTCAGCCAAAGCAGCGTCTTCTCGCCAAGCGAATCCACATAGGAAACGCCTTCAATGTCGAAGACCGTGTTCGTCCCGCGACCAAGCTGACGAGTGACGCGGATAAGTTCTTTTACCCACAATCCCGACAGCTTTCCCTCCAGAACGAACACTGGATGGTCCTCGCGGGATGGCAACGTGATTCGAAGCATACTCACAAGCATGCACGTGGAGGGCCTTTTATCAAAAAGAGCCTTTATCGTTGAATCGCAAGGAAATAGGCTTTTTGGATGGTATGGAATCACTGCCACTGCCACCATGGTGGCAGTGGCAGTGACAGTGCGGTGGCGCCTGGAACCAGATATGAAGCAGGAGGTTATTCTCCGCGGCAGAAGATTCCAGAACACAATCTCGAAGCAGACGCGGGACGCTGAAAGGTTTCGCGATCAGGTGTATTCCAGCCGCGAGATATTCAGTCGGGCCATTCTCTTCTGAAGGGTAGTGCGTTTCAATCCCAACTGCTCGGCAGCGCCGCCAACCCCGGAGATTCTTCCCTTGGCGACACGCAGCGCTTGCACAATCGCCTCACGGCCGGCCGGCTGCGGTTTGACGCTCGCACAACTCCTCGGCAGCGTTTTCCGTTGCAGCTCGGCGATAGGCGCGGCCAGCGTTTCTCCGCGCGAGAGAATGACGGAGCGCTCCACGAAGTTCTGCAACTCGCGCACATTGCCGGGCCAGGGCCAATCCAGCATGGCTTCCATCACGCCGCGCGGAATGTTGCGAATGGATTTCCGCATCTTGCGCGATAACTGCGAAACAAAATAATGGACCAGCAGGGGAATGTCTTCCCGTCTTTCGCGCAGAGGCGGAACGCGAATCGGAAACACGTTGAGCCGATAGTAAAGGTCTTCGCGGAACGTTCCCTTGCGCACCATGGCAGGCAGGTTCCGGTTGGTGGCAGTGATCAGCCGCACGTCCACCTTGATGGTGCGGTTGCTGCCCAGCCTTTCGAATTCTCTTTCCTGCAAAAGGCGCAGCAGCTTGGGCTGAAGCTCGAGATCAATGTCGCCAATCTCATCCAGAAACAGCGTACCCTCGTCAGCCAGTTCGATTCGCCCCCGCTTTTGCGCCAGGGCTCCGGTGAAAGCTCCCTTTTCGTATCCGAACAGTTCGCTTTCGAGCAAGCCCGACGGAATGGCGGCGCAATTCAAGCGCACGAATGTCCTGTCTTGCCGCGTGCTGAGATTGTGAATGGCGCGCGCGATCAGCTCCTTGCCGGTGCCGGTCTCCCCGACCAGCAGAACCGTGGAATCGGTGGGCGCGACAATGGACACCTGATCGAGCGCCTGGCGCAGCGCGGGGCTGCTGCCGACAATATCCTCAAAGTTGTACTCCGACTGAATCTCCGACTCCAGATAGTGCCGCTCGTCTTCCAGCCGGTTGCGCGAAACATTCAATCTGCCATAGGCGAGAGCATTCTCGATTGCCAGAGAAATCTGATTGCCCACCTGCGCAAGCAAATCGAGATCGCGCTGGCTGAACGCATTCTCCTCCCGGCTGCCCAGCGAGATGATACCCAGCGGATTCGCCGAACCTGCCAGCGGGACACTTGCAATGCAGACGATCGACTCGGCGCGGAGAGGCTCCGAGACGAAATTCGGCAGCCCTTCGATTTCGCGAAGGCCCAAAAGGATCGGCCCCTGCAAGCGCATCTTCTCAATATCGGCTTCGGTGAGCTTGGGCGCGGGGATATTTTCTACAAAACCGCGGCTTCCTGGGAAATCAAAGGTAATGCACTGAAGCTGTTGCGAGGTTTCCTCGAAGAGCCAAAAACCCGTGAAAGCGCTCTTGAAGAACTCGCGAATCGAGATCGACGCCGCCCGGAACAGTTCAAACACATCAAGGTGCGTGATAATGTGATTGTTGATTTCGAGCAGCAACTTCAGTCTGTCCCGCTCACGCTCCAGTTCCTGGCGATACGTTTCAGCCGCATCGAGGGCCAAGGCGCTTTCCAGCGCCAACGAAACATGTGCCGCCACCGAATTCATCAACTCAACATCCGCGCTGCTATATTGCTCGCGGCCCACGGCTCCAAAGATCAAGACTCCGAGCTTCTTCCGCGAACTGGAGATCGGAAAGATATAGGAGCTGAGAACGCCCTCGCCCGACAGCGGAACAGCCGGTTTGAACTGCGCGAATTGTGGATTCTTCAGCCACTCTTTCCGCATATCCGGGACAAAAACTGACTTCTGCTGCGCCAGGACGGTTGCCACGGCTGTATCCTTGAATGGCAGCTCGGTTCCGACTTCAAAACCAGGATTGAACGTGCCTGCTTCCAGCGCATAGAGCAGCGCCGTTTCATTCTTCTGGTTCAGAAGCAGCAGGGCGATGGAATCGAAATGAACCACCTTCGACAGCAGCGCCGAGATGCTGTGTAGGATTTCCTGCACGTCGGGCTCTGCGGCGATGGCCGCCGAGAGGCCTAGCAGCGCCTTGTACCGGCTTCCATCCTTTGAATCTGAATTTTCTCTACTCATGATTCCGTCACCGAGGGCGCGACGCCATCAATCGTTCTTTGCGATCCGCACTGTACTTATTCTAGCGGGCCGCGCCCGTACGATTCTTTCATCGCGATACGGCGCGGAATCGCAGGTCTCTACTGGTGATATGCGAATTGAGAGTATAGAGTATAATGATTTGTTTCAGGTTCGCGCTTAAATACCGTGAACACGCTACGCATACCGCTTCAGAAAGCACGTAGAGGGAGAAGGCCGTGAAGACAGACATAAGCACCATCTTGCTGGCGACTGATTTCTTGCAGAGTTCCAGGTTGGCTCTGGACTACGCAGCATCACTGGCGAACAAGCTGAATGCGAAATTAATCATCGTAAACGCCTTCGAGTTGGATCCGGAAGCAAACAGCGTCGAAAAAGCCGACATGATTCCCAGCCGCACTCGCCGGGAGGCGGAAGCCCGGCTGCAATCATTTGTCGCAGGATGCAACCGCGCTGGAGTCTCTGCAACCCCGGTTCTTGTCGAAGGCCCGGTTGCAACGGCAATCATCAGCACGGTAGAAAAGTTCAAGGCCGACCTGCTCGTGCTGGGTACACAGGGAGTGCATAGAGGGCTGGAGCATTTGCTGATTGGCTCCAACACCGAAGCCCTGATGTTGCGCTGCCCGTGTCCAACGCTGACCATTGGCCCGCACGTGCTCGCTGGAATCGGCTTCGATTCCCCCTTCAAGAAGGTGGTCTACATCTCCAACCTCAGGCCTGCTGCTGCCTGTGCGGCGCCTTTTGCATTCAAGCTCAGCCAGAATCTCGCCATCGATATCGAGATTCACCAGGTGGTGAGAAAAACCATTGAGAAGGAAGTGGAAAACCACATCGAAGACCATATCAAGGAAAGGCTTGCAGATTACTGTTCCAAGCTGCGGGAACTTCGTCCCAACGTTCCTGAGAAATGGTGTACTCCCGAGTTCGAGATGAGCCGCATCATCCCGCCACAAGCAGTTCTGGAAATGTCTCATGATCCATCTGTGCTGATGGTAATCGGTGTGCCAAATGAGCCCTTCATCGAGCGCCATCTCCACACCAGCTATCCCTACCGGCTGCTGGCAAATGCAGCCTGCCCCATCATTACCGTTCGCAGCTGACGGAATGGAATGCGGAAAACGAAAGAAGCGGAGCGAAAGCCACGGTCAGAAGAAGCAGTGCATGATAAATCATTGATAATAAGCTTGTTATTTCAAATCCCGTTCATTGATCGGGGCGCCCGATTCTAAGCATGCAGGCCAGCGCAGTTGAGGTTTGCTGCGCTCAAATTCCAAGTGCAACAACTTTTTTGAATTAATACATAATTAATACATATAGATAGCCGTAGTCGTGCCGTGGAAAAGTGGAAAACGTCCTTTGTTTTCCAGCTCTTCCATGGCTTTATTGTGCTATCTCATGGCCAGTCTGGATGATGCACTGTTGCACTTGGACCTTGAATCCGCCATCTCCATGTGAAGCGCAACTTTTGCGTAAAATGTGGGTTTATTTGATACTAGGTGCAGGCGAAGTGTATCCGCTTCGCCAGATCTGATCGTGGCCCGTCGCATCATGTGCTTAAACTACACAAGTCGCCGCATATCCACTCTCACTGCGATGGGAATACTTCTTTTGGCCTGCGCCGTGTTTGGATGGGGCCTAGAGTACAAGATGTCCCTGTACGTCCCGGTCAGCCGTCAGACAACATCTGCTCCCGAAGCGAAGCTTCTCTCTGAGAAGGAACGGCCTGCTGCCGAGCAAAACGCAACTTCGATTCGTTCGGTCTATACACAGCTACAAGCATCAATACAATTTTCGCTGTTCCTGATTACGATCCTGATGATGAGGCTGCATCTCAAGGCTGCGCTTTGGATGCGAATCACTCGAGTTCCTGACGATTTGGAAAAGCAACGTTGTGCCCACTCAAACTACTTTTCGTTCCGCCCCCCTCCTGCATTATTCCCTTCGCTTTAGGCTGTTCTTTCCAAGCATCGAGTCCGGTCCATGCCTAGCGGCAGGACTGCTTCTGTAGATTTTGGAACATGTCCACTTTTATCCGTACCTCTATAGGTGTTCACATCATGTCTATGCGATCTTCTACGGTCGTCATTGGGACGACATTCCTTGTTGCACTGTCGTGCCTTGTCTTCACTGGCTGCAAGAAAAAACAGCCTGTCTCGGTATCACCGGTGACCGCCTCGGTAGCGCAGGTCACGCGGGGCGACTTGTCCAATACGCTTACAGTTGCAGGTGAATTTCAGCCTTATCAGGAAGTCGATCTGCATGCAAAGGTTTCCGGATACATCCGCCGTATCAACGTGGATATTGGCGATCGGGTCAAAAGCGGGCAGGTCATCGCCACTCTGGAAGTTCCTGAGTTGAATGCTCAAGTGGCCGGATCAGAAGCCGAGGTAAGACACAGCAAGTCTGAGATTGCACGGGCGCGAAGCGGAGTGGTACTCGCGGAGGCTGGCCATGCTGCGCTTCATGCTGCGTATACGCGCCTTGCAGCGGCTGCCAAAGTACGTCCCGGACTGGTTGCCCAACAAGAATTGGATGACTACCAGGCAAAAGACTTGGACGCAGAGGCAAAGGTAAATGCCGCTAAAGCCGCGCTTGCAGCCGCGCAAGAGCAACTTGGCGTCTCGAATGCGGATCGTCAGCGCATTACGGCGCTGCGGGGCTATTCGGTCGTAACCGCTCCCTTTGCAGGCGTTATTACGATGCGCTATGCCGATGTTGGTTCGCTGATACAGTCAGGGACGACCTCAAACACGCAATCAATGCCCGTGGTGAAACTGGCGCAGAGCGACCTGTTGCGCTTGCGCATGCCTGTGCCAGAGGAGGATGTGCCCTATATCAAGGTCGGCGGTGACGTCGAGATCAAGCTCCAGGCCAATGGAAAGCATATTTCTGGAAAGATCGTGCGATTCACGCGCGAGTTGACGGCCGCGACACGCACCATGCTGGCAGAGGTCGATGTCCCCAATGCAGATCTCGCGCTCAGCACCGGAATGACGGCAGAGGCGACCATTGTCCTTCAGCAACAGATAGGCGTACTCACTGTTCCTACAGGCGCAGTTCTCAAGGACAATGGACAGTCGTATGTATTGATCGTGGATACAGCCAATAAGGTCCAGAAGATACCGGTCGAACTCGGAATTCAAGGTCCGGATCGAGTTGAGATTACCAAGGGCCTTGCCGATCACCAGTTCGTCATTGTTTCCGGGCAATCGAACTATCAGGCCGGCCAGATTGTTCAACCAAAGATCAGCACCATTTCAATGCCTAAGTCGGGAGGTGATCAGTAATGTCATCTTTCGCTATTAAATATCCATTCTTTATCCTGATGATGTGCCTGTTTGTCATTGTGGTTGGTGTCACCACAGTTGTGCATATGCCGGTGGACCTTTTTCCGGAGGTCAACATTCCTGTGGTGGTGGTGGCAACATTCTATTCAGGAATGCCGCCCCAACAGATTGAGTCTGACATTACCAATAGCTATGAGCGCTTTTTTACTCTCGGCAGTGGAATCGACCATATTGAATCCCGTTCACTGCCCGGTGTCAGCCTGATCAAAATCTATTTTCAACCTGGCACAGACGGCAACGCGGCGGTCAGCAATATATCCAATCTTGCGATGGCGAATCTAAGACGACTGCCACCCGGCACACTTCCTCCTGTTGTCTTGAAGTTCGATGCGGCCAATCAGCCTGTGTGCCTAATTACGCTCAAAGGGCAGGGCCTGAATGAAACGAAGCTTAAGGACCTGGCTCAGTTCACCGTCCGCAACCAAGTCGCCAACGTTCCTGGAGCATCTGTTCCGCAACCGTATGGCGGGCGATACCGGCAGATTATGGTGTATGTCGATCCGGTAAAGCTTGAGGCTCACCAGATGAGCGTCATGGATGTTGTGGACTCGCTCAACAAGTCGAATCTCATCCTTCCTGCGGGCGACGTTCGTATTGGCATGAAGGACTACAACATCTATGCCAACAGCCAAGTGCCCGCTGTGGATCAGATCAACGATCTGCCTCTGAAGACCGTGGGCAATGCCTCTGTCATGGTGGGAGATATTGGCCAGGCAAAAGATGCCGGGCAGTTACAGACCAATATTGTTCGTGTCGATGGGCAGCACTCTGTCTACATACCCATATTCAAACAGGGCGGTAATTCAAACACCATTACCATTGTGAATGGCGTCAAGAAGGCAGTTGCGCGCCTCCTTGATATTCCATCCGTTCTAAAAACGAATGTGGTATTCGATCAGTCCGCATTTGTTAAGATCGCCGTTAAGAATGTTATCAACGAGGGCACTATCGGCCTTTGCCTCACCGCGTTGATGATTCTTCTCTTCCTCGGAAATGTCAGAGCAACGATCGCGGTTCTGATATCGATTCCAATTTCTGTCTTGGCCACCTTTCTCGGGCTGGATCTTGGGGGAAGCACCATCAACACAATGGTGCTTGGTGGACTGGCACTTGCGCTATCCAGGCTTATCGACAACTCTGTGGTTGTGCTCGAAAATATCTTTCGCCACATGGAGATGGGAGAACCCTCGGCGGTTGCAGCCGAACGCGGTGGCAAGGAAGTGCAACTTGCGGTTCTGGCTTCAACCGTCAGCACCAGTATCGTGTTCTTTCCGGTACTTTTACTCGTAGGCGTAAGCAAATATCTTTTCAGCGCGCTGGCTTTGGCTGTTGTCATTGCCATGTTTGCTTCTTATGCTGTCGCCATGACAGTTGTGCCCTTGTTCTGCGCCAAGTTTATTACGATCGATCCAAGTGAAGTGCCGTCCCAAGAAGTTACATCGGGAACGTCCGCCGGATCTATCACCACCACAAAGAGAAAAATTCGCGTGTTCCGTGTGATTACGAAGAAGTTCAATCTCGCATTTCGCAGCTTGGAAGCATGGTATACGAGAAAACTTGGCATGGCCCTCGAACACGCCGGAATGATCGTATCCATAATCTGTGCGGCCGTGGCGCTAAGTTTTGCCATCTATCCACTGATAGGAAAGGCATTCTTCCCTCGCACCGATCCAGGTCAGTTTGTTGTGGATGTGAAGGTGCCGGCGGGCACCAGGATTGAGGTAACGGACGATTACATCGCGAAGATGGAGCAAGACATCCGGGGCGTTGTTTCCCCGCATGATCTGAATATGATCGTTTCCAATATCGGGATTACACCCGATATGTCTGCTATGTATACCTCCAACTCCGGAATGCATACGGCGTTTATCCAGGTCAGTCTGAAAGAGGACCACAAGATCGGGAGTTACGCCTATATGCAAAAAGTCCGCGAAAAGCTTAAGGCTGATTTTCCCGATGCCGCTACCTATTTTCAGGCCGGAGGTCTGGTTGACTCGGTTGTGAATCAAGGGAAACCGGCTCCAATTGATGTTCAGATTGTGGGCAATAATCAGGAGCAGGCATATGATCTTGCCCTGGCGACGGCAGCCAAGCTGAAGGCTCTCGATTCTGTCAGCGATGTCCTGATACCACAAGATATGGACTATCCAGGGTTGCAACTTAACATCAATCGTGAACGAGCAGGGTTGCTTGGTATTACGCCAAAAGATGTCGTAGACAACGTTATCACAGCGCTAACATCGGACGGAATGATCGCGCCAAGCTTTTGGGTCGATCCAAAGACGGGCAATAGCTATATGTTGACCGTTCAGTATCCGGAGACGCAAATCAAGACGATGACCGATTTCCGGCAAATTCCGCTTCGCTCTCCTGACGGCGTCAATACGACGCCACTGCAATCCGTTGCGGACATCAAAGAAATCAACACGCCAACGGAAGTGGATCACTATCAGTTACGTCGCGAATTTGATATTTACATTATGCCGAAGACAGAGGATCTGAGCCGAGTTAACCATCAGGTTGATTCGATTGTGAAGCAAATCCGACCTCCCAGTGGCGTAACGGTCAAAGTACAAGGCACGGTGCTAGATATGAAGCAATCCTTCTCCAGCTTTGGTGTCGGCCTTATCCTCGCCGTAGTGCTCGTATACCTGATTCTAATGGCGCAATTTGCTTCGTTCACAGATCCATTCATTATCCTACTGGCCATTCCTCCTGCGCTTGCCGGAGCATTGGCTTTCCTGTTTATTACTGGATCGACATTGAATGTGATGTCACTTATGGGAATTGTGATGACTACTGGAATCGCAGTTTCAAACAGCATATTGATTGTCGAGTTTACCGGGACTCTGCGCAAAACAGGGAGAGGACTCAAGGAATCATTGATTGAATCGTGCAAGGCCAGGCTGCGCCCCATCATGATGACAAGCCTGGCAACTATTCTTGGGCTCCTACCCATGGCGCTAGCTCTGGAACCTGGAAGCGAACAATATGCTCCATTAGCGCGTGCAATTCTGGGCGGCCTTGCTGTTTCTGTTGTTGTTACCGTATTCCTGGTGCCGACGGCCTATTTGCTGATTCATCGCAAGGACGATCAAGTCGCAACAGTTGGGGAGGTCGAAGGATGAAAGTGAGTCATAGGATCAATATTGGGTTTCTTCTGTTCTTGCTTATTGCGTTTCATTTGGGCGCTCAGAGCCTTGCAGTAAAGCTGCCGGATGAACCAAAAGCCATCACGCGCTTGCTGGCGATAGCAGAATATGCGCAAGCATCCATAATGCCGGCGGCCACGCCAACAGAGACGACTCCAACTCTGCTCACACGTCAGCAGGCCGAGCAAATTGCGCTCGCGAACAATCCTCGCGTTCGCGTCAGTCAACTAGTCGCGAAAATTAAGCATCAAGTGGTGCGTGAACGCCGCTCTGATGAACTTCCCAATGTGGGCGGTAACATAACTGCTGTCACAGCTAATACGGGAAGCCGAATTTCCAGTGGGTATCTCACCGCCTCAAGCCTTCTTGAACACGCAGGCATGGGCGTGCAAGTGAATCAACTCATCACAGACTTCGGACGAACTCGGAATCTCGTGGCATCTGCGCAGTTGCAGGAGAAGGCGCGAACCGCTGATGCTGAGGCAAGCAGACAGGAGATCGTGCTGGCAACCGATCAGGTATTCTATGCAGTTATTGAAGCGCAGGAGACACTGAAGGTTGCCGAGCAGACCGTTGCTTCACGACAAACTTTAACCGATCAGGTGAGTGCTCTTACTTCATCGAAACTGAGGTCTGATCTGGATCTGAGTTTTGCTCAAGTCAACCTGTCTCAGGCAAAACTATTGCAGCTAAATGCGCAGAACGATCTGGACGCTGCAAAAGCTGCCTTGAGTGCAGTGCTTGGATACGACCGGCAAATGGATATCCAGCTTGTAGACGATGAAGCCACTCTGCCGCCTCTACCAACTGATTCCGCGATTCTCATCGCACAGGCAATGCAAAACCGACCTGATCTTCAGTCCTTGAAGTACAGCGAGCAGGCTGCGCAAAAGTTCAGTAAAGCACAGCATGAGCAAATTCTTCCGACGATCAGCGCTATGGGTGTCGCCGGTGGCACACCCGTTGGATCGTCACAATACTTCACGTCCGATTGGTATGGAGCCGTTGGTGGCAATGTAAGTATTCCGATTTTCAATGGCTTCAGGTTCGCGTCTCAAACCGCAGAAGCCAGGTTGCAAGCGCAGGCCGCAGCGGAGCGGACGCGTGCCCTGCGGGAGCAGGTGGCCCGTGATGTTCGAACGGCCTGGTTGAATGCAAATACGGCATTGCAAAAGGTGACCGTAACAACTGAACTTCTGAAGCAGGCAAACACGGCCCTGGACCTTGCAAAGACCCGATACGATCTTGGTCTAAGCTCGATTGTTGAGCTGAGTCAGGCTGAACTTCAGCAAACAGAAGCTGCCATCGGCAATGCCAACGCACGGTCGCAGTATAACTTCGCAATATCGACGATCAACTTCCAGATAGGAGTACAACCATGATGGAAAACTCCATGGACAAGGTAGATGGTCAAGGCGGAAAGAGCGCAAGGATTCAGGTCAATTCCGTAATCTTTGCGACTGACTTCTCACCGGCATCAACAAATGCTGGTGTGTATGCATCGGCATTTTCAAAACACTTTGGTTCAAGTCTGATGGTTGCGCATGGATTCATCTTGTCCCAAGCTGCTCTTGAGGTGGAAACAGAGCGTCCCGGCTCCAGTCAACAGCGAATTGGATTGAACCGTGACCTGCTGCTGACAGCAGAAGCGCTTACGGCTGGACGTGGCGCTACAGAAACTGTTCTGCTTCAAGGAGACCCTCGTAAGGAGATCCCAGACTTGGCGCGACGCAGAAGCCCATCTCTTGTGGTAATGGGGACTCATGGCGGAGGCACTCTCGATCGCCTGGCCCTTGGTTCCACTGCAGAAGGAATCCTGCGCTATTCGAGCGAACCGGCTCTCACTATTGGGCCGAAGGTGAACATTGCTGATCCGCTAAGTATCCGGCGAATTCTTTATGCGTCTGATTGCACTACGGAAGCCGCTCATGGTGCTGCTGTTGCCGTTGCATTGGCCGGGTCATTTGCGGCAGAACTCGATGTTTTGAACGTGGTTCGGTCGGGCGATATCGGCGGCCAAGAAGATATTCCTTGTATTCGGCAGCATTTTTACAGGGCTGTGGAAGCATTTTTGCCGCAAGATGCACGGCTGGTCTGCGAGCCGCATACGTTTATCGATGTTGGACAACCGCACACCGAGATACTGAAGCATATTGACAAGCGAAAGATCGATCTGCTGATTCTTGGACTGAAGAAGAGCAAACATTTTGGGTCGCAGAGTAAAACTTCAGGGGTGTTTCCAATCATCGTGAAGGCAGGGTGCCCTGTCCTTACGGTTGCTTCTGATGCACTCTCTGAGACGATCTGAACGATACTGGGATAATCCATTCGGTGCGATCCAACGGAAAAATTGTACCGGCTTGCCGGTTACCGAGTTGAATCCAACCACATCGGTCAGGGCACCAGCGTAATCTTACAGTCTGCTCCGGTGGCACATGCAATCAAGGCATTTGTGTTCATGCGCCATCTTCGCTGTCCGCCGTTCATGAAACGGCGGACAGCATTGGCGGCTGCTACATCGGCATGTCATGATGCATTTCGGCCTTGGCCTCGTGGATCGAGGTAACCGTGAGGGTATTGTTCTTGAGAGTTCCCTCGACGCGTACATGCTTACCCGCAAAGGGAGCAATGGCCTGCGGTTTGCCTGCAAGCGTATAGACTTTGTCGCCTACCACAATCGCGTAACTGCTTCCTTCCTTGACGCATATCCGGATGCACTCAGCGGCGGACTTGCCAGAGAGCATGTGCTTCTTGCCACACATGGTGTCGCTGACAACTCCATCGATGGTTTGGGCAGCCGCATGAACCTGCTGAATTGCCGGAATCATGATGGCCGATAGAACAGTTAGTGTGAAGATAAGTGTCTTTCTCATTGCTTTCTCCTTTGAATGAAGTCTGAATAACTAGGTCTCTGACCGCGTCATTTCGCACCTTGAGTTCGTGTTTTCCCAGGTCCCAAAATCGGGACCTGGGGCACCCATCGTTGGTACAACTTCAAGCGGTCAGAGACCTAGGTCCCCTCTCAACGGTTACTGACGGCAAAGACAGTTGTTGCGGCACTCCTGTGCAGGCCTGCTTCGAAAGCTGTGGGCTGCGCGAGAGATGGAGCCGCGGCTAGTACGCGGGGAACATAATTTCTGGTTTCAAGCGGCAGCATCCACCGATTGGCCAATTCATTGAAGTTCTGAGTGTGCGCCCTCAAGATCGCCGATGCCACATTGGCCTCTCCTGTGTTGTAGGCGGCCAGTGCAAGTTTCCAATCGCCGAATTGCGCATATAAGTCGTGGAGATAGCGTGCCGCGGCGTCGGTAGCACGGAAGAGATCGACGCGATCGTCCTGAACGTCGTCTACGCGCAGTCCGTAGCGGCGAGCCGTGTTTGGCATCAACTGCCAAAGGCCTCGCGCGCCCTTAGGAGAAAGCGCATCGGCACGGCCCCCGCTTTCGACAAGGATTACTGCAACCATATCGACAGGCACCCCGTGACTCCGCAGAATCGGCTCGACGACAGGCCGCAACAGATCCAGCCGTGCTGCCGCAATGCTTGTACCTCCACGCCATGGCCGCAGTTGCGGTCCATAAGTGACGACAAGGCCTGTACCGGGCGTTGTATCGGTTTCAGCCTTTCCATGAGAGCCGGCGGACGTTTGCCTTGCGGAAGAAAGAACCGAATCCGCCGCTCTGGTCAACGATTCGTCGTATCCGGCGAAAGGCTGGCTTCCAATTGCAGGACCCTTCTGCGAGGGCAATGACTCTTGACTCCACAACGAGGCAGACATGCTCCAAAGAACAAATGTGGCCAGGCCAATTGGCCAGAATATCCTCGTTTCGCGCGTTATTGAGCTAGACATGGGGCGCCTCCGCGAGTTGAGCTGCTTCGTGCTTAAGAGCCGGCTTTACTTCCCAATTCCACTTCCAAATTGCGAAGATTGGAGGATAGACAATTAACTCCATGAAGAACGAGGTAATGATGCCGCCGAGCATCGGAGCAGCAATGCGTTTCATGACATCCGCACCGGAGCCCGTCGACCACATGATGGGCAGCAGTCCGAAGAGCATGCACGAAACAGTCATGACCTTGGGTCGTAGCCGTTTAACCGCGCCATGCACAATCGCTTCACGCAGATCGTCCCAAGAGTGAATCCCCGTCGTTTTCAGTGCATCGTGATAGGCCAAGTCGAGGTAGAGAAGCATGAAGACGGCGGTCTCGGCATCGACCCCGAGCAGCGCGATAAGGCCCACCCACACGGCGATGCTCATGTTGTAGTGCAGCAGATACAGCAACCAGATTGCGCCGATGGCCGAGAAGGGCACAGCCAGCAAAATAATCATGGTTTTAATCGCAGAGCCGGTGTTGAAGTAAAGCAACAGAAAAACGATGAAGAGCGTGATAGGAACGACGAGCTTCAGGCGCTGCGCCACGCGCTGCATGAACTCGTACTGCCCGCTCCACACCAATTCATAACCCGCAGGAACCTTGACCTTATCCGCAACGGCGGCCTTCGCATCGCGCACGTAGCTGCCTATATCGCGCCCAGATACATCGACGTAGACATAGCCACTGAGTCTTCCGTTTTCGTCTCGAATCATTCCGGGGCCAGTCTTCATGCGGATGTCCGCAATCTGTCCGAGTGGGATTTGCGCGCCTGTTGGCGTTGCCACCAGCACGCGTTCGAGCGCATCGACGTCGCTGCGATAATCACGTAAGTAACGGACGTTGACCGAGTACCGCTCACGGCCTTCGACGGTTGTGGAAACTTGATCGCCACCGACCGCGGACATAAGAACGCTCTCGGCGTCATCGATTGTCAAACCGTAACGTGCAAGCTCATCTCGCTTCAGATCGAAGTCCAGAAAATATCCGCCGCTGGTGCGCTCCGCAAATACGCTTGTAGTTCCCGGAACGTCCTTGAGCGCTGACTCGATTTGCTCTCCAACTTGCTGGATCTGGCCAAGGTCGGAACCAAGCACCTTGATGCCGAGGGGCGTACGAATGCCCGTGGTGAGCATGTCGGTACGAGCTTTGATGGGCATGGTCCAGGCATTGGAGATTCCCGGAATTTGCAGCGCTTCATTCAGGCCGCCGGGGCCGTAGATGAGTTGTTGCGTTGACAGATGGTCGGGCCAGAATCTTCGCAGCACGGATTGGAGCCACTGCGGCGCTGACTTCGAGTACCAGCGGTTCACCTTTGGCCACTGATCCTGAGGCTTGAGTGTGATCGTGGTCTCCATCATGGAAAATGGCGCTGGGTCAGTCGAACTCTCTGCCCGGCCCGCCTTGCCGAAGACACGATCAACCTCCGGAAATCCGCTGATGATCTTGTCCTGAGTGATGAGCGTTCGCGTTGCTTCCGCCACTGAAATGCCGGGCAGCGTCGATGGCATGTAAAGGAGCGAGCCTTCATCCAGCGGTGGCATGAACTCCGATCCCAACTTGAAATAGACCGGGACGCTCAGCGCCATCACCAGCAATGCGCCGCAGATCGTCAGCCACCTGTGATCAAGGACAAACTCGACCACAGGGTGATAGACCTTCATCATTGGCTTGCTGATCGGATGGTTGTCCTCGCTGTGGATCTTCCCTACAAAGAGCGCATTGACGATCTTTGCGAGCCAGTGCGGACGGAAGTTGAAGCCATCCATCCGCGAGAACAGAAAACGCATCGCCGCAGGGGCCAAGGTGATCGCCAACAATGCCGCAATCGCCATGGAGAAGGTCTTGGTAAACGCGAGCGGCTTGAACATCCGGCCTTCTTGGCCTTCCAGGGTGAAAACCGGAAGGAAACCGACCGCGATGACGAGCAAAGCAAAGAAGCTGGGTCCGCCAACCTCCTTTACCGCGGCAATCACGACGGCGTTCGACGGACCGGGTCGGCCCTCAGCTTCCCAGTGTTCCAGCTTCTTGTGAACCTGCTCGACCATGACCACAGATGCATCAACCAGTGCGCCGATGGCGATGGCAATGCCTCCGAGCGACATGATGTTTGCGGTCATCCCCATCCATTGCATCGGAATGAAGGCCAGAATCACAGTGACAGGGATGGTAACGATCGGAACAATGGCACTACGCAGATCCCACAAGAAGATCATGATCACGACACTCACAATGATCAGTTCTTCAATCAACGTATGCCGGAGATTATCGATCGCCCGGTCGATCAGTTCCGAGCGGTCATACGTGGTCACCAATTTAACGCCCGGCGGCAACGTAGACTTCAGGTCGTTCAGTTTTTCTTTGGTGCGTTCGATCACCTTCTGCGCGTTTTCTCCATAGCGCATAATGACCACGCCACCGACGGCCTCTCCCTTGCCATCCAACTCGCCGACGCCTCTGCGCATGTCGGGACCGAAGGTAACAGTGCCTACGTCACGGACCAGCACCGGCGTACCAGTCTGCGCGTTGACCATAATCACGGTCTTGCCGATGTCGTCGAGCGAGCGGATATAGCCACGGCCCCGCACCATATACTCGCGCCCGGTGAACTCGACGAGTCTTCCGCCAACGTCGTTGTTGGATTTTCCCACTGCGTCGCTCACCGCGTTGATCGGTATTTTGTATGCCAGCAGCTTGTTGGGATCAACATTTACCTGATACTGCCGCACGAAGCCACCGATGGGGGCGACCTCGGCAACGCCCGGCACGGTCTGCAATGCGTAGCGCAGATACCAATCCTGATAGGAGCGCAGTTGGTCGATGCTGTAATTTCCCGTCGTATCGACAAGGGCATACTGGTAAACCCATCCAACGGAAGTTACATCCTTTGCTAGTTCAACGCTGACGCCTTTGGGTAGCTTTGGTGTAACGGAGTTCAAGTATTCGAGCGTCCGCGACCGCGCCCAATAGAGGTCCGTGCCTTCGTCGAAGATGATGTAAATATAGGAGTAGCCGAAGTCGGAGAAGGCGCGAATATCCTTTACCTTCGGCAGCCCAAGCAGCGCCGAGGTGATCGGGTAAGAGACCTGGTCTTCCATGATGTCGGGGCTGCGATCCCACTTGGCGTAGACAATTACCTGGGTATCCGACAGATCCGGAATCGCGTCGAGCTTCGTATTCCTCATCGCATTCCATCCCAGCACGATGGCCACTAGAACGAAGAGGAAAATCAGATACCGGTTTTTGTCGCTGAAATCGATAATTTTATTCATCATGGCTTCATCCCCGCCATTGAGCCTTTAAGATTACTTTCAGAATCGATCAGGAAATTTCCGGAAACGACAATCGTTTCTCCGGCCTTCAGTCCCGAGAGAATTACGGCATTGCCATTGACCACAGGTCCAATGGTGACCTTTCGAGGTTCAAACACGCCGCCTTCGTGAACTACGAAAACGTGCTGCTCGGTTCCCGAGTTGAGAACGGCTTCCTCCGGCACAATGATCTTCGTGCCGTAATTCACGTGTAACTGTGCGTTGGCAAACATCTGCGGCTTCAGAACAAAACCGGGATTGGGAAGCTTGACTCGTACCTTAACTGTTCGCGCTTGTGGGTCGACCGTGGGATAGATATAGGAAATTTTTCCCACGTAGGTTTTCCCTGGATAGTAACTGAGGGAAAACGAGACGCTCTGGCCGAGATGAACGAAAGGAACTTCATACTCGAAGATGTCGGCATCAGCCCACACAATGGACAAATTGGATACGGTGTAGAGCTCGGTGTCCGGAGTGACCGAAGTCTGCGGAAAGACCTTGCGATCGGTTACGAATCCCGTGATCGGCGAGTAGAACGTCAGGTCCTTCTTAACCTTGCCGGTTTTATCCAATTCCTTGATTTGATCGTCGGATATATCCCATAACTTCAGCCGTTGCCTGGAAGACTGCAAGAGCGATTGCGATCCCTGCGATATCTCTTGGAAGGGAGCGTTTGCAAGCGTGGCGTTCCCTCGCTTGGCAATCAGGTACTCCTCCTGCGTTGAAACCAGATCAGGGCTGTAGAGCGTGAACAGCGGTTGCCCCTTCTTGACAAGCTGACCCACAAAATCGACATACACCTGATCGATATAGCCGGTCACCTTCACATGGACATGAGCGATCCGTGTTTCGTCCGCCACAATCTGCGCCGTAGTGTGAATGTCGCGGATGAGTGATTTGCGCTCAACAACCGCCGTGCGTATGCCGGCAAGCGCCTGTTTCTCCGGTGGTATCGTCACGGTACCCATGGGCATTTTGGCCAGTCCCTGATCGTCCGCATACTTGGGAACCAGAGTCATCCCGCAATCGGGAGCGATTCCGGGCTTGTCCGATTTGTAGGCCGGATGCATCGGGTCAAACCAGTAGAGAACCTTGCGATTCCCAGGCGCGGCTCCCTGCGACGACATGCCTGGCATGTTGGCCGAAGATGAGTTGTTCCCCTGTCCGGCGGACGTTGCCGTCTGTTCCGGATATTGTGGTACAAGGTCCATGCCGTCGGGAGCCTTGCCGGGCTGGTTGTAATGGTGCTGCGGGTTCATGGCGTCGTACCAATAAAGAGGCTTCCGCTCACCCCCTGCGCTTTGAGCCGCGGCTATCTCGCTTTTTCCATGGCCGAACCAACGGTGGGTCGCGCCGGCATAGATAAACCCAAGCGTCACTACGATCAAAATGCCAAGGATGATTCTCTTCAATCTGTGCGTGTGCATTTACTTTGCCTCCATTGCCGGCTGAGAATCTGATACCGGGGTTGTTGGGACTGGCGGGCCGGTCACGTCCGAGCCGGTCAGACTCTCAATGCGAGCCAGGGCCGTCTGATAGTCGGCCAGTTGCCGGTAATAATCCGTCTCATAGTCCAGAAGCGTTGTGAAGTTGGTAATCAGCGAAAGAAAGTCCACGTTGCCAACCTGATACGCGGCCATCGAGGATTCGAGCGCGAGCGACGACTGGGGAACCACCCCCTTGGAGTAGAGTGTTAGCAACCGCTCCGAAGCCTTGGCGGCAAGGTATTGCTGCTTCAACTCAAAGCGGACTTCGTTCAGCCGGTTATCGCGCATCCTCTCCGCGCTGATCAGTTCCTCGCTGGCTTCAGCCACGCCCTGGCGCTGTTTGCTCTTGTAGAAGACGGGAATGTTTACGGTGACGGTGACCCCATTCATGTCCGGCAGCCCCGCTCGCTGTTGGTACATATAACTGACCCCGATATCTGGCCTGTACTCTTTCTGTGCCAGGGCAATTCCCAGGCGGCTCCGTTCCACCATTCGCTGATTCCGAAGAACGGCCGTGTCATTGGTTGCCGCAAGGGCATATAACTCGTCGAGAGAATGCGTAATCGTTTCGGGTTCCACATCGGCTGCTGGCGGCAGTGGCGATTCCGGGGAACGAACCAGAAAAGCATTGATCCGGGCTTGCGCTGTTGCCCGTTGCTGCTCGAGCATGGTGAGCTTTTCCAGCAATAAGGAGATCTCGATCTGCGACCGCAGCACGTCCTGCTGCATGGCCTTTCCTACGCGGTAACGCGCTTCGGCGACCTTCGACAGTTTTTCGAGAAGATCCTTGTTCCGGTTAGTCGTCTGCATGGCTTGGTCGAAGTAGAAGTAGTCGTAGTAAGCAGCCTTGACTTCGGAGCTGATTCTCCGCCGCACGGCCTCATAATCAGCTTGCGCTGCATCAGCCTCTTTGCTCGCGATCTCGCCGCGCAACCTCAATTTTCCCGGATAGGGAAACTGCTCGGAGATGGTTAGGCCGCGGTAGCTGGAGTTATCGCCCTGCATCACGCTGAACGGAGTAAGGTTGCCTGCCCATCCCACAGAAACCATCGGATCGGGAAGCGTCTTTGCCTGCGGCACTCGCCGTTCAAGTGCACGAACTGTATGGACCGCGCTTTGGGCTTCCGGGTTCTTCTTCAGCGCCTCCCGGATTACATCGTCGAGCGACAGCACCTGTTGGCCGCTCGATTGGCTTGCCGAGGCATCCGGGACAATGGCCGGGCTTTTCGCTGCGTCCTGGGACCACAGGCCGCAAGGGATGAACAGAAGCCACCCCAACCAAAGTCTCCTTCGATTTGTTCTGAAGCTATTCATTTCTAACTCCATCTCCAGGATGGTGCGATGAATGTCATTCCGATGCCATCGCTAATTTGAAAAGCAATCACGATGCCAAACCGAAGCCGATCCATAAAGCCACATCAGCCGCTCGCTCCGGTGTGCTCCAAAGGCTGCTTGGTGGCCTATGAAGAGGGTTTGATGTTCTCGTCCTTCGTCAGAGACGGTCTTCGGTCGGCAAGTTGAGCTGCCTGATTTGGTCCAGTGGTTGGCGCATTTGGGGCATAGGGACAAATTCCACGTCGTCATCCACATGGAAGGACTCACAAGCTTGGCTTGCGCCTGGAAATGCTAAAATCGCGGCAATGAAGGCATCGACGAGAAGCGGGCTGGAGGCGGCAATTCTGACGGTAGCAATTGGCGCCGTCGCGCTTCTGCATTACGTCACGCCGACGACTCATGTGTGGATACACCCGCTGTTGCAACGGGCATATTACGTTCCCATTTTGCTGGCTGCGCTGCGGTTCGGTTGGCGAGGAGGACTGGCCTCCGCAGCCCTGGCGGCCGCTTCCTACATTCCACACATCGTGATGGCCTGGAAATCCGAGCCCGAGTACACTGCCGCCCAATATGTTGAGATTGGAATGTTTTTCGTAATCGCAGCATTGACGGGCATCCTTGCGGATCATGAACGATCACAACGCCGCAGGGTAGAAAAGACAGCGCACGAGTTGGCCGAGGTGAATGCCCAGTTGCAGAAGTCTTTTGAACAACTGCGGCGCGCCGATCGTCTCTCCGCCTTGGGAGAGCTTTCGGCGGGACTTGCCCACGAGATTCGCAACCCCCTCGGATCCATTGAGGGAGCTGTTCAGATTTTGGGCCGTCCACAATTACCGGAGGAGACGAGGAAAGAGTTTACTGATTTGGCCTCGCGTGAGGTTGTTCGCCTCAAGGGCCTGCTGACAAATTTTCTGGAGTTTGCGCGGCCTCAGCCACCACGAATCATCGCTTCGGAAATTGGCCTGCTTCTGGAATCTGTAGCCAAGCTTTCGTCTCAAACTGCGACAATGGCCAAAGTCGCTATTCGGGTGGAGAACGTGGAACCGTTGCCTCCGATTTCTGTCGACCCGGAGCAGATAAAGCAAGTCCTTTTGAATCTCGTAATCAACGCGATTCAGGCTACACCGGAGGGCGGGCAAATCACACTGCGCGCGGATCGGGAAGGCAATTGGGTTCGAGTCGAAGTTGAAGATGAGGGCATTGGTATTCCGCCGGGAGATATGGAACGTGTCTTCGATCCTTTTTTTACAACGCGCAGCAGCGGCACGGGACTGGGCCTCTCCATTGCGTATCAGATTGTTAGCCAGCACGGCGGGCAAATTGCCGCCAGAACAAATTCTCAACGCGGAATGACGTTTTCCGTAACCATGCCGGTATTTGAGACTGGCGTCGTTGATTCGGCATCACGGAGCATCTGAGAATGGCGAATACACTTATCCTTGTCGTTGATGACGACGCCAGCCAACGGCGCCTTATCGAGTTCTGGCTGAAGGAAGAAGGATACACAGTCCTTACCGCAGTAGACGGCAACAGCGGCCTGCAAGCATTCGAGAGCAAATCGCCGGCGCTCGTGATTTCCGACATCCGTATGCCGGACATCAGTGGGTTGGACCTCCTCAGCCGAATCAAGGCGGCCAGCCCGGACACACCGGTGATCCTCATTACGGCATTTGGCACGGTTGCCGACGCCGTCGATGCGATGAAGCTCGGCGCCGCAGACTATGTACTGAAACCTGTGAATGCCGACGAACTGAAGTTGACTGTCCAGCGTGCACTGGAGCATCGGAAGCTGGTAGACGAGAACCGCTATCTGCGCGACTTTGCGGACACAGCCTTCCGTTTTGAAAACATCATTGGCGCCTCCAAAAAAATGCGCGATGTCTTCGATATTGCGTTGCAGGTTGCGGGGCGCGATTCTACGGTGCTGTTGGCCGGAGAATCGGGTACCGGAAAGGAACTGCTCGCCAAAGCCATCCATCAAAACAGCCTTCGTGCCAACAAGCCGTTCATTACGGTCAACTGCGGCGCGTTGCCAGAAGCTTTGGCGGAGTCTGAGTTATTCGGGCATCTGAAAGGATCATTCACTGGCGCGATCAGTGACCGGGTGGGAAAATTCGAAGCCGCCAATGAGGGCACCATATTTTTGGATGAGGTCGGAGAACTTACGCTTCCGTTGCAGGTGAAGCTACTGCGGGTCGTCCAAGAGCGAGAGATCGACAAGATCGGCAGCCCGCATCCAGTGAAAGTGAATGTGCGTATCCTCGCCGCTTCCAATCGGAATCTGAAAAATCGCATCGCGGACGGGCTATTCCGTGAAGACCTCTACTATCGCTTGAGCGTAGTCACGATAGAGCTTCCGCCCCTCCGTGAACGCCGCGATGACATCCCATTGCTTATCCAGCACTTTCTGAAGCAGCTCACGGACCGATACAACCTCGCTGACTTATCGGTCTCAGACAATGCAAGAGAGAAGCTCATTCAGTACAACTGGCCAGGCAATGTGCGCGAGTTGCAGAACGTGATGGAACGGCTGGCCGTTCTGACTCGTAACGGAAGGATTCGGTCCGAAGATTTACCTGCTGAAATTCGCCAGTGTGAGTCGCGGATCGCGAACATTTTTCTGAAGCTTCCTGACGAAGGAATTGACCTGGAAGAGGTCGAGAAGGAAATTTTGGTTCAGGCGCTGGAAAAGCACGGCTGGAACCAAACGCGTGCGGCTACCTATCTGAACATCAGCCGGAAGACGCTCATCTATCGAATGGAGAAGTTCTCCCTGGTAGCTCCTGTCTCCGAGCCCGTTGAGTAGGCTGTGTGGCTGATTGCGCACGTCGTAGATGAAAGCAGTTGAGTTTGTGTATCTCTTCTATTAGCAAGCTCAGATCCACCACCAGCCGCTTCAGCTTGGCGTTTTCCTGCTCACCCCACAGACAGGTCTTCGTCTGTGGGGTGGAAGTTCCTTCAGCCGCCGTGCCTGATCCACTTGCAGGCCGCCGTACTACTTGCGCCAGCGGTAATCGGTCTGCTCACTGATCAACGCCTCTTTGCTGGCTTGCGCCGTCGTCTTGCCGTTCGCCACGGCCACCTCAACTTGCCGCAGCAGGCTCACGATCTGCTCCGGCGTGTACTTCTTCCTCTGCGCCATTTATAGCTCCTCTCACACCAGTTTCTCGCTTTGCTACTGGTACAAAAACAGCCGGGCGATCCAGACGCAGCTCTACATGGCTTGGGTGCGGCAGTTGCGCTTCCCCGCAAGCGGCTCAGGAATCGACGCGGCTGGATTATCTGCACAAGGTGGAGCACATGGCGGAGCGGGTTCGTCGGCTGGAGCAGGCGATCACGGAGGCGGTCAAGCTGGCATCGCCCACGATACAGGAAGTGGTCAAGGGGTTGCAGGCGTTGCGCGGCATCGCGCAGATTTCGGCGGTAACCATCGCGGCGGAGTTGGGCAACATCACGCGCTTCGAGGGCGCCCGGCAATTGATGGGCTACAGCGGCGCGGTGCCCAGCGAGGACTCCAGCGGCAAGCGAACGAAGCACGGCTCGATTACCAAGACCGGCAACGCGCATTTGCGGCGCATCGCGGGCGAAGCGGCCTGGAGTTATCGGTTGCGTCTCAGCGTCGGACCGGTGCGCAAACGGCAGGAAGACGTGCCGGAAGAGATCAAGGAGATTGCCTGGAAGGCGCAGCACCGATTGCATACGCGATACATGCGGCTGGCGGCGGCTGGCAAGAATCAGCGCAAGATCGTCACCGCCTTGGGGCGTGAACTGCTGGGCTTCGTCTGGGCCATCGGAATCAAGGCGGAAGCGCTGGCCAAACAGCCAGTGGCGGTCTGACAAAAGCAACAGCAAAAACAACTGCAAAAGCAAAAACTTTTCCAAGAATGGAAAAAAGAACAAAAACCTGACAGATGAACAGCTCCACTCAATTCGAAAGCAGGGCCAGCCACAGATGGAGCAAGCACGAAGGAGAATCCTCGTTTACTCTATGCGACAGGTTCAGCCAGACTCGCGGCACTAGAGCGGTTCTCCAATTGCTACACACCGGAACCGATGCTGCCGAGTGGCTTTTTCCTCAAGAAAAAGCCTTCTTCCATGAAGGCCGGTTAGCGTACATGTATTGGAGAACCGCTCTAGCCAGAGGCAGCTCCCGACGGATCAAGATTATGCGGTTTCGACCCGCAAATATCAGACTGATCAATCGTCGCTCAAAACTGCCCGGACTGCTGCTATCCCTGCTTTTGAAATACGGCAAAAGCAACCGCAGAAACAACAAAAAAGCAGCCCCACAGATGTGCAGGAGTTGATAGGATCACTCCATATCAGAGCAAACGAAAGAAATGCTCTATCCTCTGGCGAACATCTGCTTGATGCCGCGAAGCGCCTGGCGTGTGCGCTCTTCGTTCTCGATCAGCGAGAAGCGAACGTACCCATCACCGTAGTCGCCGAAACCGATGCCCGGGGAAACAGCTACCTTGGCGTCATTCAGCAGAATCTTGGAAAACTCAAGCGAACCCAAGCTTCGGTATCGCTCGGGAATCTGCGCCCATAGAAACATGGTCGCCTTGGGGGATGTAACCGGCCAGCCAAGCTTGTTGAGGCCCTCGACCAGCACATCGCGGCGCTTGCGGTAAATTTCGCAGATTTGATGCACGCACTCCTGCGGACCTTCAAGAGCTGCGATTGAGGCCACTTGGATAGGCGTGAAGGTGCCGTAGTCAAAGTAGCTCTTAAGCCGGGCCAAGGCGCTCACCAGCACCGGATTGCCGACCATGAAGCCCACGCGCCAGCCAGGCATGTTGTAGCTCTTCGACAAGGTGAAGAACTCGACTGCGACGTCCTTGGCGCCGGGGACCTGCATCACGCTGGGGGGCTGGTAGCCGTCGAAAGCAATGTCGGCGTAGGCCAGGTCCTGAATGAGGTAGAAGCCATACTGCTTGGCCAACTCAACCAAACGAGCAAGGAAAGGCAGCTCTACGCACTGGGTCGTCGGGTTCGACGGGAAGTTGACGATTAGCGCTTTAGGCCGCGGCACCATACGCGGGATCAACTCCTCAAGCTGCGCCAGAAACTGCTCCCGATCAATAATGGGCACACTGACCACATGCGCACCGGCGATGACAGGCCCGTAGATGTGAATCGGATAGCTTGGGTTGGGCACCAGCACCGTGTCGTTCGAATCAAGGATGGCCAGGCAAAGATGTGCAATGCCCTCTTTGGAGCCAATGGTTACAATGGCCTCGGTGTTGGGGTCCAGATCGACGTCGTAGCGTGTCTTGTACCAGTTGCAGATTGCCTTACGCAGGCGCGGAATGCCGCGTGAAACCGAGTACCGGTGAGTCGCGGGCTTCATCGCCGCCTCCACCATCTTCTCGACAATGTGTTTGGGAGTGGCCCCATCGGGATTGCCCATGCCGAAGTCAATGATGTCTTCACCGCGGTGGCGGGCAGCCATCTTCCACTCTCCGGTAATGTTGAAAACGTATGGCGGGAGGCGTTGAATTCTCGAAAACTTTTCCATTTTTACAGTGTAAGGCAAACACGGCCACGCGCGCACATCGTGAACCATGAAGATCACAGGATAAGACCGATGCAATGGACCTACCGCTAAGGGCTTACAGCCATATATGGAAAGCGGGAGCGATTGCTCGCCCCCGCTTTTTACATTATGTTTTTGACTACTTGCCAACCGTTACGTTGATGGTAAACGGAAGAGAAACATCATTTCCATTGCCATAAACAGTCTTAATTCCTGAACTAGGTCTCTGACAACTTAAAGTCGTACCATCGCTGGGTGCCCCACATCTCGATTTTGAGATGTGGGAAAGCACGAACTCAATGAAACTTCTTCTTCCTGTCAGAGGCCTAGCGTACCTGGAATTGGCAAAAGCTGTCGCCGTAGCCGTGCGGCAGATTGAGCTGTTGCTGCTCTAAAAGCTGCGGCTGACGGCCGACGCGCGTGCCTGCCGAGCGAAAGCGTTGCACGGCATAGTGAGTTACACCGAGCGATAACAGTTGATCGCGCAGTTCGAGCATGTCAGTCAAACTCAACAGCGCGGGATGAACGGTCGTGCGTACTTCGTATGGAATTCCGCTTGCCAAAAGAAGCCGAAGGCTTGCAATGGCTTTTATGCCGCTCTTATCCACGCCGGTGATGCGAAAGTAACCGCTGAAGGGAGCTTTCACGTCGAAGCCCACCCAGTCGAGCCATGGCAACAGCGCCTTGAACCGCTCCGGCGCCATGCCCGCTGTGTGCAAACCGAGGCGAAAGCCAAGACTCCGGACGGCTTGGATAGCGTCGAGAAGCGCTGGTTGCAGCGTGGGTTCGCCACCGGAAAAAACAACTCCATCCAACAACCCGCGGCGGCTTTCCAGAAACGCCAAAACCGCTGGCCAGGAGATAGGCGCTTCTGCTTGCTCCGGACGCAGAGTGGGATTGTGACAATAGGCACAATCCCACGCGCAACCTTGGCAGAAGATCGTGGCTACCAGTTCGCCTGGCCAATCGCAGGTGGAGAGGCGAACCAAGCCGCCCACACGCAGCTCAGTCGCACTTGGATTCAAGGAAGCTTTTCCGCTCATGGAATTCGCCTTGCTTGCCGCGATTGAAGGAAGATACCGGGCGGAAGTAGCCCATAACTCGAGTCCAGATTTCGCAGAGCTGACGTTCTTCTGGAGCCAGAATCGTCTCCGCATCCTGATCGATAACTGCTGAATTGGTTTGCATGTTTTTTCCCTTTCTTGCTGCGCAAGTACTTATTGCTGTGCGGCAAATTGTTTGTGGGCGATCTGTTCGGCATCGCACTTGGGGCAGTACGTGTGTTCCCCCGCCAGATAGCCGTGTTTGGGGCAGATGGAAAATGTTGGCGTGATGGTGATGTAAGGCAGACGGAAGTTTTCGAGAGCCCGGCGCACCAGCTTTTTGCACGCCGTGGCTGAAGAAATGCGCTCGCCCATATAGAGATGCAGCACCGTGCCGCCGGTGTACTTGCGCTGCAAATCATCCTGGCGTTCAAGCGCCTCAAAGGGATCGTCGGTAAAGCCCACCGGAAGCTGGCTGGAGTTGGTGTAATAAGGCTCGTCTTCCGTCCCTGCTTGCAGAATATCCGGAAAGCGCTTGCGGTCTTCGCGTGCAAAGCGATAAGTCGTGCCCTCGGCGGGCGTAGCTTCCAGGTTGTACATGTGCCCGGTCTCTTCCTGAAAGCTCACGATGCGGGCGCGCACATGATCGAGAAAGCGCAGGGCAAAGGCATGGCCCCACTCCGAGGTGATGTCATCGGTATCGCCTGTGAAGTTGCGGATCATTTCATTGATGCCATTCACGCCAATAGTCGAAAAGAAATTGCGCAGCGTGCCAAGATAGCGCTTGGTGTAAGGGAAAAGCCCATTGTCCATGTACCGCTGAATGACTTTGCGCTTGATTTCCAGACTGGTGCGTGCAATCTCCAGTAACTCGTCAAGGCGCTCAAACAGCCCGGTCTCATCACCGCGATGCAGGTAGCCAAGCCGCGCGCAGTTGAGCGTAACCACGCCCACCGAGCCGGTCTGCTCGGCCGAGCCGAACAATCCGTTGCCGCGCTTTAGCAGTTCCGTCAGGTCCAGTTGCAGGCGGCAGCACATGGAGCGAACCATGTTTGGCTTCAGGTCGGAGTTCAGAAAGTTTTGAAAGTATGGCAACCCATACTTCGCGGTCATTTCAAAAAGCAGTTCGGAGTTATCGCTCTCCCAGGGGAAATCCGGCGTGATGTTATAAGTGGGAATGGGAAAGGTAAAGACGCGCCCCTTGGCGTCTCCCGCAGTCATTACCTCGATGTATGCGCGATTAATCATGTCCATTTCCGGCTGTAGATCGCCATAGGTAAAAGGCATGGTTTCGCCACCTACTATTGGAATCTGATTGCGCAGATCTTCCGGGCAGGTCCAATCAAAAGTCAGGTTGGTGAAAGGCGTTTGCGTTCCCCAGCGCGAAGGCACATTCAAGTTATAGACCAACTCCTGAATGCACTGCCGCACTTCTTTGTAAGGCATTTTATCCTTGCGAAGGAAGGGCGCCATGTAAGTGTCGAATGAGCTGAATGCCTGCGCGCCGGCCCACTCGTTTTGCAGTGTGCCGAGGAAGTTTACGATTTGGCCAACAGCGCTCGAAAGATGCTTCGGCGGCCCGGCTTCCACCTTGCCGGGAACGCCATTCAGCCCTTCCAGCAGCAAGGTGCGCAGAGACCATCCGGCGCAGTAACCGGCCAGCATATCCAGATCATGAATGTGCAAGTCGCCCTCGCGATGGGCGCGGCCAATCTCCGGCGGATAGACGTGCGAAAGCCAGTAGTTGGCCACCACTTTGCCGGAGACATTCAGAATCAATCCACCCAGTGAGTAGCCCTGGTTGGCATTGGCATTGACGCGCCAGTCGGCGCGCTCCAGATACTCGTTAATCGAGGAGGCTACGTCGATCATTGTGCGTTGATCGCGGCGCAGGCGCGCACGCTGCTCGCGATAGACGATGTAGGCGCGCGCGGTAGTGAAGTGATTGGCGCTGATCAGCACCTGCTCCACGACATCCTGAACCTGTTCGATGTGCGGAGAACGGTCATGGAAGCGATGGGCCAGAACCTTTAGCGCCTGGCTGGTCAGTAACTGCGCTTCGGCGGCATCGAAGGCTCCGGTGGCTTTACCGGCTCGCTCGATGGCGGAACAGATTTTGCCGCCATCGAACGCGACAATTGCGCCACTGCGCTTGATAACGGAAGTGGGCGGAAGAATGGAGGAGGAAGACATCGGTGATTCCTTTTCTACGGAACGGCGATGTCAGATCGGGACGCGTTGCGCGAACGCGGAATGGCGAAGAGCCAAGAGCGCGCAAGCATGCAAACGACCCGACGGTACACCCCGCCCGTGGACGATTCGTTGTGCTACGGCAGGTCTCCTGGCTCGCGGATCGCTGCGGCAATCCCGTCTTCCCACCCCCGCTCGGGAGGCAGTGACATAGCAGGATTGCAGCTCTTCGCTTACAGTTGCGGGGGCAGCGTTGGCCTGGTCGCAAGCGACGATACCAACTTCCCTCTTAGCCCCAGATGTTGTATCCCTGGGGAACCGTAACGCTACTGACTGTATGCCGGTCGCGATTAAGTGTCAAGGACATTCTTGCCGTGTGGTGGAAAACAGCGATGGCATTTGATTCGTCCGTCAGCTCTGAATCTGCCCATCCGCGCGACTTGGCATATAGCAAAACCAGAGTCACTGTACCCAGAAACCGCAGCCCTCAAGTCGACGCGACCAACAGGGAGCGGCGACCTAGCACTTAACTCACCAGGGCACATCAACTCTGTTTTTGCTCTAGGCGCGGAGAAGCTTCTCGCTATGCAAACGGCACGTTCCAAGGCTGATATAGGCGTTGTGGCTCAAGAGATTGTTCCGCTTCAGGCGGGCGGAGCTTCCAGGCATGGAGACCTTATGAGGCTGAAGCGCACAAACGTTCAGATTCTGAACCGATTGCAAAATTACCTGGAAACCGGCATTACGAGTTCCGCTGCCCCTTCGGCGCCATGGCTTGCTCCGAGGGCGTAGCAACGTCCTAGAACATTTCTCCTGATGGTGTAGAGGAATCCCACCCTAGCCGCAAAAACAAATACGCGGCGAGGGTGGGGCACCCGAACTCTATACCTAAAGGAGAAATGCTATATACAACCTACCCCCACCCGTATTTTTGGCATAAAATACTTGTTTTCATTTGTTTACAGACAGTGTTTCGCTGTAAAATCGTCAAAACAAAGGAGTTGCTTGCAAAATCGTCCAGGATAAGGAGTTAGAGCATTTCTCCTGATAGTGTTGAGGCATCCCACCCTAGAGAGCAAATTCAGAAATACTGTGCAGTCAGAAATAGTGCGCAGATGCCGTTTTCTTGAGGAAAACGGCGATTGCCGCATCAACTTCCCTTACACTAATTCTGAATTTGCCCTAGCCGCAAAAACAAATACGCGGCGAGGGTGGGGCACCCAAACTCTATACCTAAAGGAGAAATGCTTTAAGTATTATTGTGCGACGACGCGGCAAAATGATCTGCAAACAACTGAGCCTGTTGCAAACCCTATTGATCCGGATTGATCCTGCAAGAAAACAGTGACATCGTTTCCCACCCATTTCCGCAAAAAGCGCGGAAATGGATGGGGCACCCTGACGGTATTTAGAGCATTTTAGGAATACATATAGACTTTTTGAAGGATGTGCAGGATGTCTTTTTCTTGAGGAAAAAGACACTTGGCATTGTGCCTTCGGTCTACACCAATTCCTAAAATGCTATAGTTGCCGGATCAATATCTAACGCCACTCGCACTCCACTTTGAATTTTGCGAGCGACGCTCTGACTGATTTTTTTCAATGACTTGCAACATTGCGGGAACTGCCTCGAACATTTCTCCTGTTGCACTTGGAGTTTGAGCGCGGCCAAACGCATCTTTGAAAAAACTTTGAGGAATTCACGTGTTTTCGTGCTGAAAATGAGATCGAAGACTATATATAAGTCGTTTAGAATGATAATGGTGGGCGCTACAAGATTCGAACTTGTGACTTCCACCGTGTGAAGGTGGCACTCTACCGCTGAGTTAAGCGCCCTCCTGCGAACTTCCCGCAAGGGCTGGCGGCAGACGCGCCAGTCAGGCATCCCAGGGGTTAGAGTAACATCAATAGGGCTCTGCGGCCAACTTTGACCAGCCCGGACCATCAAACGACTGCCAATGCGCTGGAAATCCTCGTCAACCCGGCCTGCAAACGGCCTCCCCCGCGACAGGGAGGAGTCGACAAGCCCTGTTCCGGGTCTGGGTGGCAGGGAACGCGCCTCTCCAAGCCTCGCCGGGAAGGATTTTTCTCTTCCGGCGGCCAGCACAGAGGAAAACCGCTCTGGCGCCCGCCTGAAAACTCCCGCAGAGAAAAAATCCAGCCCGGAATCTTCTTTTTCCGCGCAACCTTCCGGACCGGATAGGGTTTCAGAGGGTATGGCGACCTTAGTCCTGAACAACCCGGCTATGGGAGCTGGCCAGGCTATACGTCCGGATGAGAGGCCGCTTGCGACTGGCGCCCAGGATACTCTGAGCGATGCGGCCATCATGCTGCGCGCCGCCGCGGGTGACGAGCAGGCATTCAACTATCTGGTGGAAAAGTATCACCTGCCGATTGTCCATTTTCTTTACCGGATGGTCCGCAATCAGGCTGTTGCGGAAGAACTGGCGCAGGAGGTGTTTCTGCGCGTCTACCGCTCCAGGCAGAGCTACCGGGCGCAGGCCAAATTCACCACCTGGCTCTACCGCATCGCCACCAACCTGGCGGTGAACTACGCGCGCGACACACGGCATGAGCGGGAGTCGCAGAGCTTTTCACTGGATGCGCCGGATATGGAGACCGGCACGAAGCCGGAGGTGGCTGGCAATGATCTTTCGGCGGAACAGGGCCTTCTGCGCCAGGAGCGCATGAAGGCCATTCGCGCGCAGGTGATGGCACTGCCCGAGCGGCAGCGGATGGCAGTTGTGATGCACAAATACCAGGAACTGGATTACCGCGAGATCGGCAAGGTGCTTAAGCTGAGCGAGTCGGCGACCAAGTCGCTGCTCTTCCGCGCCTACCAGACGCTGCGGGACAAGTTGAAGGATTTTGTTTGAGCTGGAAGGAGCCGGGTTCGACCGGTGTGAAATGGAGTGGCGCCAATGAAAAGAATGAAGGATAGTTGCGCCGGAATGGACGCGGAGCTGGCAGGCCTGCTGCTCGATCCAGCCGCTGCGCCGGCCAGGGTGCAGGAGCATGTGGCTGGATGCGACCGCTGCAGCCGCGAGATCGACGAACTGCGGGCGACCATTTCGCTGCTGGATACATGGAAGGCGCCCGAACCACGCCCTTATTTTCTGACCCGGCTGCAGGCGCGCCTTCAGCAAGAACGCGAGAGCGCGCCGGAAGGCTGGTTGTCCCGTCTGCGCTCGAATTTCATCTACGGGTCCGCGCCCCGTCTCCGTCCGCTGGCGGCAATGGCTCTGACCATCCTGCTGCTGGTGGGCGGGGGAGCGTATCTGGGCATGACCGACTGGGATCGTACACAGGCCGTTACGGGACAGGCCGCCGTGGTGCATGACCTGCAAACCATGAGCAGCAACGCTCAACTGCTGGACCAGTTGGAGGAAATCTCCAGCAGCAAAGAGAACTGAGCTTTAGCTTCGGGTGAATAGCAGGACGGGAGGAAATGTTGCGTCGGACACACAATGCGGGATGGACGGGCCGCGCGGCCATGGCCGCGGCAGCCATTCTCCTTTGTGTGCCTGCTGCCTGGACTCAGGGCTCGAGATCGGGCGCTTCCCGTTCCCATGACGGCAGAGCTTCATCTGCCCGGATGCAAGGCAATCAGCGTTCGCCTTACGGTGGCTTCTCCGCGGCCACGCCCCATTCCGCCTATCCCGCTCCCGCTTTTCCTGGTCACGGGTACCCAGGGCCGCCGTATATGGGGCCAAATTATTCCCGCCCCACTTATCCAGGCTACAGGCCACCTGTTCAGAGCCCGCCGGGCCACTTGGGCGCTTGGCTTAACCAGCATCGCAATCTTCCCGTGCAGGAGCAGGAACGGACGCTGCGTGGCGACCCCAGCTTCCGGCGCTTGCCCCCAGGCGAACAGCAACAGGTGGTCCAGCAGTTGCGCCAGGTAAACCAGTTGACCGAGGAGCAGCGGCAGCGCCGCGAGGCCCGCACCCAGATGATTGAGCGCCTCTCTCCGCAGGAGCGGATGCAGGTTAACAACTCCGCGCGCCGCTGGGCCACACTGCCGGTAGATCGCCAGACCATGATGAAGAACGCCTTCCGCGATCTGCGCGCCGTGCCCATGGATCAGCGCCAGACGGTACTCAACTCGGCTCGCTTCCAGAGCGCTTTCAACCCGGAGGAGCGCGGCATTCTCTCCGACATGCTGCGCGTCGAACCCTTTCAACCGGCGCGGTAACCCGGCGCGCTTCGCAGTCTGCAAAATACGACAATCCATGCGCCAATCCGCCCCTGAGCTACAATAGAGCATGGAATAAGGACCAATCTTTCTTGCGCATCGAGCGCAAACCCAGCAAGGAGCTTCAAATTCTATGGCGATTCCTGCCACTCATCTGCGTCCCGGAATGATTATCAAGTTCAACGACCAACTGCATCTGGTTTTCAAGGTGGAGCACCACACGCCTGGTAATCTGCGCGCTTTCCTTCAGACCAAATTGCGCAATCTCAAGACCGGCACCATGTTCGAGCACCGCTTCCGCTCCGCCGATTCTGTTGAAAAGATCGTCGTGGACGAGGTCTCCATGGAGTATCTCTATGCCGACGGAGACGACTTCTACTTTATGAATCCAGTAGACTTCGAGCAGACCGTCGTCAAGCGCGACACACTGGGCGATGCGGTCGATTACCTGACGCCGAATTTGGAGATCAAGGTCAGCTACTACGAGGGCAAGGTCGTGGGTATCGATCTGCCGCCCAGTGTCGTGCTGGAAGTCGTCGAGACCGAGCCGGGACTGAAAGCCGCCACCGCCTCCAGCGTCAGCAAGCCCGCCAAGACCGAAACCGGTCTCGTTGTTCAGGTTCCCGCCTTCATCAATGAGGGCGAGAAAATTCGCGTCGACACCAGCGAGGGAACCTACCAGAGCCGGGCATAAACATAATAGGTTAAGCGATGAATCGTGCCGATTTTCAGCAACTCGCCAAGGTCCGCATTAGTGAATCCAACGCTTTGCTCGACGCTGGATTTCCGGATGGTGCATACTATCTGGCAGGGTATGCTGTGGAGTGCGCGCTAAAAGCGTGTATTGCCATGCGAACGAAGGAGTATGACTTCCCTGAACTGGACTTGGTGAAAGCCAGTTATACGCACAAATTGCTACGTCTGTTAGAACTTGCGGAACTTCAGACCGAATTGCAAGCGGCTGTGCAGGAAACTCCCTCCATGAAAGCAAACTGGGCCATCGTTCAAGACTGGTCCGAGAAGAGCCGGTACGAAAAGAAAACTGCGCAGGAAGCTGCAACGCTTCTCAAAGCGATTGAAGACAAGGAAGGAGGATTGCTCCCGTGGATAGTGCAACGATGGTAAGTTTCGATATTGAAAGTGGCCAAAAGGTGATTGATGCGCTCGATGCGGATGGCAAGAATCCAAACGTCGCGCTTTGGGCAAAAATTCCTGATTACGAAGATTGGAGACTGGTGATCGCCTCGGACCGTCTTGACCAAACATCTCAATTCCTCGGCTACACACAGATCAACGAGGCCTTGGAGAAGGCGCAGATTCCAATCCACAGACAGCCGACAATTTCATTGCGGTCAATGGACAAGCCTTTCATTCAGGATTTACGCAGCATTTTTTCCTCCGCGAAAGATACCTACGGAATGCGCCTGGGGGGCCAAATGATCGGCGATAAATATCTGGAAGACGCGTTTGTCTATCGCATTCGTTGATCCACATCCGAGGCGGCATTTCACCTTCTCTTCTGAGTCACAGCCAAACAAGAAAACCACCGCTGGTTAGCGGTGGTTTTTTTATTTGGCTGTGATGAATCACTCCAGGCGGGAATCAGGGCATTTTTCCCGCGGCTGTAGAGGGGATGCCACTCCTGCACGCAAACCGGAGAAATGCCCCTAGGTCTCTGACCGGATGAAGAAGTTTCATTAAGTTCGTGCTTTCCCACATCTCAAAATCGAGATGTGGGGCACCAACGAGGTACAAAATCACGCGGTCTGAGACCTAGAAGGTGGTTGACACCGTCAGCCGGAATGTTTTGCGCGGTTCCAGGAAGACATTCCGCGCGCCGAAAGCCGACATAACCTCGTTGTAGGTGTAAACGCCTGCATCGGTATTCGGAAACATGTCCTGGGTAATCAGTTCCGCCGTGCAGCTCTGCTTGTTGCTTCCCAGTCCAAGGTTGCAGTAGGGCTTTTTATTCAGCCGCAGCGGATTATAGGCATAAAAGAGGCGGAAGGGCGCGTTGATGATCGGCATAATCACCGAAATCTCGGCTCCGGTGGACATACGCGGAACGAAATTCGTGCCGGCAATGGGGTGGATATTGCGCTTGAAATTGACATCCGACCCTTTAACGGAGGTATTGCAGGCGCCTGTATCCGGATCAAAGCTGGAGCAGCCAAAATTGCCCGCGATCAACGCGTTAAAGCCCTCAATGCTCTGCTTCAACTGTCCCTTGTTCAAGGCCACGTCAATCCCGAAATCGTCGAACAACGAGAAGGTCACCGGACCGGCGATGGGAATCCGGTACTCAGCATTGGTGGTGAGATTGGTATCACCGCCGATAGAGGCGATGCCATAGATCGGAATTGGAATCTTCTCGCACATGTAGTTTCCTGAACCCATCTGGTATTGAGCGCAGGTGCCGTTCGGATTGGTATATTGCACGTAGGTACGGCTGGGAACCCAGCCGTAAGGCATGGCGCCACGCACGTCGAAACCGCGCAACTCGCCCTCGCCGCCGGAATAGAAGCGGTTCTGGGGCGGAGCCACGGCGCCGCCGAAGCCCTGTACATAACCCAGTTGCGCGCGCAGACCCAGCACGTTGCGCCCCATGGGCGACGGAATCAGGTAGTGCATCGGCACAAATTGCTTGTAAGCCACCATCGGCGCGATATAGCGCACGTTGCCCCAGATGCCGGAGGCCTGCAGAACCGCCGTGTATTCCTTGCCGGTACGCGGGCGCATGGGATTGTTGATGGTGTTGTAGCTGTAGCTGAATGACACCATGCTGTTATAAATGCCTTCCAGCGCGTTGGAGCCTTGGATGCCCGACCGGAAGTTCATGCTCTGGAAGAAGGTCTGCGAGGCGGTCGAGAACGCGCTGATGGTCGACTTGCTCAGCGCATAGGTGAAGCCAACGCGCTGGAAAGCGTGCCGCTTCAGCGGGTAGCTGACGGAGAAATTGAAACCGGTGGAATTCTGGTTGTAATTTTGCGTCATCGCCTGCTGCGCCGCGGTCATGTTCGCGGACTGGCCGGTGACCGAGTTGTTCTTGGCCGAATTGAAGTCCTGCTTGTTGTTGAAGATCTGAAAGCCCAGGTTAAGCGGGCGGTTATGCACGTAGGGCTGCGAAAAGCCAAACATGAACGACCGGCTTACGCTGCCCAGATTGGCCTGCAAACTGAGCGTTTCACCCAAACCCAGGAAATTGTTGGTCTGGTAATTCACGCCCAGAAACGCGCCGTTCATGCCGCTCATGCCGCCGTTCAGGCCGATCGAGTTTTTGCCTTTTTCCTTCACCTTCAGCAGCAGGTCAACCGTGCCCGCCTCGGCATCCTGGTGAGCTTCCGAATCCTGATCCACCTTAAGCGGTTCAAAGTACTCAAGCTGGTTCAGGCGCAACAGGCTGTACTCCCATAGTTGCGAGTTATAGACCTGCCCTTCCTCCAGCATCAGCTCGCGGCGGATTACCTTGTCGCGGGTGGTGGTGTTGCCCTGGAACTCGATGCGCGAGACATAGAAAGGCTTGCCCTCGTCGATATCGATCTTGAGCGAGACGGTTTTCTTCTGGTCGTCAAATTCCGGCTTGGGGATGGCGCCGAAGTTGATGTACCCCAACTGGCCGTAAGCCTTCTTGAGGTTCTCCAGGCCCTTGCCGATCATCGTGGCGTTGAACCAATCCCCGTCCTTGACTGCAAAGGTGGCGCGCAGCGCCCGGGTATTGCGCACAGCCTTGTTGCCGGTGAAGGTGATCGTCCCCAGCCGGTAGCGCGCGCCCTCTTCAATGGGCATCAGGATGTCAATGCGCTTGCCCTTTTTCGGCCGGAAGGTCAGGAAGTTCAGCCCACCCTCATCGCGGATCCGGGTTTTGGGTTCCTCGATCGCGGCGTTGTAATAGCCTTTGTCGCGATAGGCCTGGCGCACGCGCTCGGTGTCCTCCTCCAGCTTGGAAGCGTCGAAATCTCGTGGGAAAAGATCCTCGAAGAAAATCGAATAGGGAATGCCGACTGGTTTCAGGTTTTTCATCGAGCGGCGCAGCAGCAGGCCGTTCAGGTGCGGATTGCCAGTGAACTTGATCTGGCCCACCTTCACTGTGGGGCCTTCCTTGATGTTGAAGTTCACCTGCACCGAGGCCGGAGGAATCGTCTTCACCTCGGTCTTGATGGTGGCAAACTGGTGGCCGTGCTCGGAGAGAATGTCCTTGAGCACAGTCTCGGCCCGCTTGATCTTGGTCGGGTCGTACTGGCTCTCAACCGACAGACCGACCTTCTCTTTTTTGAAGCGGTCCAGCACGTCCGACTGCGAGACAGCGTTCAGGCCCTTGTAGTTGATCTCGCGAATGGTGGGCCGCTCCCGGACAAAGATGTTCAGGATGACGCCCTTCTCCGTGTCCTCGCGCTCGATGCGCAGATCGTCGAAGTAGGAGGTATTCCACAGGGAGTTGAAGTCGCGCTCGACCGAGATCGGGTCATAGGTGTCGCCGGGATGCGTAAACAGCCGCGCCAACACGGTTTCCTTGGGAATGCGCCGGTTGCCGATGACCCTGATCGAGTCGATGGTCTGCGGCGTCTGAGCCAGGGCCGCGCCAGCCGTGAGCGTCAACGCCAGCAAGAGCATTGTGCGCGCCAAACGGCTTGTGGCCCGCAACATGCGGGTAACGGAATTGTGCTGGCTTTTCACCGGGCTGTAGCCCTGCGCCGAGCACACATACTGGTGCGGTCCATAGTTCGCCTTCAAGTTCGGCTTCACGGCAAGAATATCGGCACCCTCACTGCTAAAAAGATCTGATTCCGAATCAAGGAAAGATTGATTATATTGGACCACAGCCACCCCACCCAAACCGCTGGACGGCCACTCGGCCCGGAAGCCGTGTCTCCCCCAGACTCTCCCTGCCGCGCGTACCGCCTCGGTCTAGGGCTGGTCCCTAATACCTCCCCGGCTGCAAAGACCCGCACCGGAGACTCCGGGGTATTAGAAACCCAACCCACAGTCTATCGGACTTGGGCGGGTTGAAGCACTTTTCCAACAGCAGGAAAGCTCAACTTAATTTTTTGACGCGGCAAAGGCGCAGAGGACAGCCGCTCTATACATGGGTTTTCCTGCCAATCGGACACGGTATGGATGATTGAGAAAATTTCAGCGCTTCGGCTAAAAAAGCGCTTTTTCCGGCGCAGTTGGACCGGGGCAGAGCATTTTTCCTTTTGGTATAGAGTCTGGGTGCCCCATCCATTCCCGCGCTTTTTGCGGAAATGGGTGGGAAACAATGTCACTGTTTTCTTGCCGGATCAATAGGCCTCTGACCGGATGAAGAAGTTTCATTGAGTTCGTGCTTTCCCACATCTCAAAATCGAGATGTGGGGCACCCAGCAAAATCATGCGGTCAGAAACCTAGCCGTTTTTCCGGAACGCCTTTGCAAGTCGTTATTTTTTTATCCGGCGTACCCCTGAAGCACCCTCGCCTCAATCGAAGCGGTAGGCGCTCAGGGCTGCGCCCATCGGTTCATCACCAAAAATCCGCTTTCCGGGCGCGTCTCCGCCCGCTCCGGCGGCTACGATCAGCGGGACAAGATGCTCCGCGCGCGGATGCGCGTAGGTGGCGAACGGAGCCTCGTTCCAGTTCTTCAACAGCGCCGCGCGCTCCCTTGCGGGCGATTCCACGGCGCGCGTAAGCCACGCATCGAAGGCGCGTGCGCGCTCCTGCGTTTCCGGCTGGAAGTAGCCGCGCTGATTGTGGAAGCTCATGCCGCTGGCCACGATCAGCACGCCCTGCTCACGAAGCGAGGCAAGCACACGGCCCGCCTCCAGATGCAGCTCCGGATCGAACTGGCCCGCGTATGGAGCCGCCAGCGAGAGCGTGACCACCGGAATCCGCGCATTGGGAAAGGCCACCTTGAGCGGCACGAAGACTCCGTGGTCAAAGCCTCGGCTGGCGCTCACGCAGGCCGGCAATCCCGCTTGATTCAGCAGCTTGACCACGCGCGCGGCCAGTTGCGGCTCGCCCGGCGCGGGCCAGGTCAATTTGTAGGTGTGCTCGGGAAAACCGGCGTAGTCGAAGATCAGCTCCGGCTGCGCGGCCGCGCTGACCGTGAATACCTTCTCTTCCCAATGGGCGCTGACAACCAGCATCGCCCTGGGCGGAGCAGGCAGCGTGGCCTCAACCCCCTCCAGGAAGCGCTGGATCCGCTCCCAGGTATTGGCCGGCCCCCAGTTCCAATTCATGAAAAAGCACGGACCCCCGCCGTGAGGAAGAAAGATTGCTGGCTGGCGCTCGGCCCGCGTATTGCAAGATTTTTCTTGAGTCATGGCCACATCCTTTGGATAGGACTGTTCACCTGTGCTATCAAGGTAAACGTCAACTTCCGAACAGCCACCCAAGAGATGCGCCCAGTCTGCCAGATGATTCACGCCTTCGGCCCGTCCTCCAGCGGAGCGGCCAGAAAGTAGACGTAAATTAGTCATCATGGAGTGACCGGTCCAGTGCGCTGATCGTGGGTTAGGCTGTGATTCAGGAAAGAAGCACAGCTCAGAGCCACAAGCGGAGAGGAACCGGTCATGAAGGAAACATTACGATTTTTG